>OASY01001410.1_pt1 | contig 10294 bp, 8 predicted proteins | sample 1501231 | NCBI WGS metagenome assembly OASY01 (sample SAMEA2579917, study PRJEB22360) | human gut metagenome | biome: human gut; feature: human-associated habitat; material: faeces | place: Denmark | collected 2008/2010 | reverse complement strand
TACCACATCCACGGCTCTTTGTTTTCGGACTTGATTGGATTGGAGAGCAAAGATACTTTATTTGTCTGCAGTGTGAGTGCTTCATAGTCCCATGTACTGTAAGCGTCCGGATATTTTTCTTTTAGAGAAGTGTACCGATTTTCTAGTTTTGCTTTACAGCTTTGAATCTTTTTGGTCATTTTTTTGCATGTATATTCTTTGCTGTCAGAAAGAGCCCAGACAGATTCAAAATAGTCAGTGAGCTGGCGAATGGAGGAAGAGTCGTTTTCTGCCGTCTCATAGACAAATAATTCACGATCAATATTTTTGGACCTGGAGTAGTCGCCGAGAAATAAATTTGTCGTATTTCTTCCGCCGAGCAGATACATTTTCTGGTCGACAATGACGTATTTGTCATGCATCCTTGCCTGTAAGTTCCAAGGTTTTAAAAGATTTATAGGATTGTAAATGCGAATGGATACGTTTTCGTGCGAGGCAAGTGCCTGAAACCAGGAATTTCGTTTTACATCTAAAAATCCGCTGATCCCGTCAACGAGAATGTGAACCGAGACGCCACGGTCAGCAGCGTGCAGCAGAGATGCCATCATATCCTGCCCTGATTTGTCCGCATTAAAATCAAAAGTAGAGAGGATGATTTCGTCTTTTGCCTCGTCAAGCATATGTAATCGGTACAATAAGGCATCTGTGTTGTCATTGATATATGCAACCCGTTCCGTACCGGCAGTATCACTGTAAAATGACTGTTTTGCGAACTTTTTCTGATAAGATACAGAGACATTCTTGTGTTGAATATATGGAATGGCAAGCAGCGCAATATAAATTAGCAAAAAGAGAAGTAAAATCTTTCCGATTGGTAAGCTTCTGAGTGAAAATAAGTGTTTCTTTTCCATAATAAAATCCCTCCTGTATGCTAGTATAAATCGAAATATACCTTTTGTGTTGGATTTGAAATATTAAATTTTTAGAAAGCGAGCTAACTTTTATAGGGCAGAGTGGGAACAGTGAGAAAAAATAAATTGACATTTCCCGATGAAGAACTTATAATGTAGGCATATTGGGTGTGTAACTGTACGGCAGGCATTAACCTTACATGAACGTTATTTTGGATGTTTTTGTAGGTTAATGCTTTTTTGTTGCATAAATACATGTAAAACTCCAAAGTATCTTCATAAGAGCCAAACGAGTCAACAAGAAAGGGGAAAAGAAAGGTGAAAGACAAGATTTTTGGTATTTTACAGAGAATCGGAAGATCTTTTATGCTTCCGATTGCAATTCTTCCGGTGGCGGGTCTGCTGCTTGGAATCGGAAGTTCGTTTACAAATGAGACAACAATTGCCACATACGGACTTCAGAAAATATTAGGAGACGGGACAGTGCTCCATGCACTGCTTACGATCATGAATAAGGTCGGAAGTGCGGTGTTTGATAATCTGCCATTGATTTTTGCGGTTGGTGTTGCAATTGGAATGGCAAAAAAAGAAAAAGAGGTTGCGGCATTATCTGCATTAATTGCATATTTTGTTATGAATGTGGCAATCAATGGTATGCTGGTAGTAACAGGGGAAATTACAGCGGATGGGCAGATTGCCAAAGATGTGCTGGAAGGAACAATCGCATCTGTATGTGGAATACAGTCTCTTCAGATGGGTGTATTTGGGGGTATCATTGTCGGACTTGGTGTTGCGGCGCTCCATAACCGTTTCCACAAAATCGCACTTCCGAATGCATTGTCATTTTTTGGAGGTTCCAGATTTGTTCCGATTATCTCTACAATTGTATATATGTTTGTTGGAATTGGTATGTATTTTGTGTGGCCGCCGGTTCAGAATGGCATCTATGCGCTTGGAGGGCTGGTTACAGGAAGCGGATATGCGGGAACTTTGATTTTTGGTATTATTAAGCGTGCCTTGATTCCGTTTGGACTGCATCATGTGTTTTATATGCCGTTTTGGCAGACAGGTGTCGGCGGAAGTATGGAAGTGGCTGGACAGGTTGTGCAGGGAGGTCAGAATATCTTCTTTGCCCAATTGGCGGATTCGGCGAATATCGCACACTTCAGTGCAGATGCAACCAGATATTTCTCAGGTGAATTTATATTTATGATCTTTGGACTTCCGGGCGCTGCGCTTGCGATGTACCGCTGTGCAAAACCGGAAAAAAGAAAAGCGGCAGGCGGATTACTGCTCTCAGCAGCATTGGCATGTATGCTGACGGGTATCACAGAGCCGTTGGAATTTTCATTCTTATTCGTGGCACCGGCGTTGTTCGTTGTTCAGGTCATCCTGGCAGGTTCTGCGTATATGGTGGCGCATATGCTGAATATCGCGGTAGGACTTACATTTTCAGGAGGATTCCTTGATTTCTTCCTGTTTGGAATTTTACAGGGAAATGAAAAGACAAGCTGGATGAGAGTCATTCCGGTTGGAATTATTTACTTTATTTTATACTATGCGATTTTCACGTTTATGATCAAGAAGTTCAACTTTAAGACACCGGGACGTGAAGATGAGGATGCAGAGACAAAACTGTACACAAAAGCAGATGTAAATGCAAGAAAAGAAGGGAATCAGACGACATCAAATGAGGCACATATGGATCCGGTGAGTGCACTTATCACAAAGGGACTTGGTGGAAAGGCTAATATCAGTGATGTGGATTGCTGTGCGACAAGACTTCGTATTACAGTCGAAGATGCAGGAAAAGTAAATGAGGATATTTTAAAACAGAGTGGTTCCAGAGGAATCGTAAAAAAAGGTCAGGGAGTGCAGATCATTTATGGACCACAGGTGACTGTGATCAAGGCGAATCTGGAAGATTATCTGGAAACAGCGGATGATAGCTTGGAAGAGACAGAAGAGGTGATTGAGAGATCTTCTTCCGAGGAGAACGCTGTGACAGAGAAAACAGTCAAAGACGAAGGAAAAGTGACAGAGACAATCATCATATCAAGTCCGATTACCGGGAAAGCGGTGGAAGTAGCAGAGATACCGGACGAAGGATTTGCAGGAAAGATGATGGGAGACGGTGCAGGTGTGACCCCGACAGAGGCAGAAATCGTGGCGCCGGAAGATGGTGTGGTTGCATTTGTATTTGAAACAAAACATGCGCTTGGATTCCAGACGGACTCAGGTCTTGAGATGCTTTTGCATATCGGAATCGATACGGTTGCACTGAATGGACAGGGATTTGAAGTGTTTGTTGAAAATGGTCAGAGTGTGAAAAAAGGAGATCTGTTGATGAAAATAGATGTCTCATATCTGACAGAGCATGCACCGTCTCTTTGCTCGCCGGTTCTTTGCACAGATCTGAAAGAAAACCAGAAAGTGAGACTGCTTGCCGAGGGTGAGGTGAAAGCAGGAGAGCCATTGTTTGCAGTGGATTGTTACGAAAAATAGTGAACAGTAACGGAAATAAAAAGTTTCAAGCGGACCGGAAAGGTCCGCTTTACTTTTTTCGTGGATTTTGTTACCCTAGTATCAGAAGAAAAAATCTGGGGGAATATCATGTACAGAGTGAGCAAAGTCTTAAATAATAACGGTGTGATAGCGATTAATATGGAAGAAAATATAGAATATGTACTGTTGGGAAAAGGGATTGGCTTTGGAAAGAAAATCAGTGAGAGGTTCGAAGCGCCAGACGGATGTGCGAGGTATTCTCTGAGAGAGGATACAGAACGTGGCAGCGCGAAAGAGCTGGCAAAAAGTATCGCTCCAGAGTATTTGGAAATTGCTTGTAGAAGCAGAAGAAAAATTCGGACGTATCGACAGAAGAATCTTGTTCCCGCTGGCAGACCATATTTCTTTTGCGGTAGAGCGAATCAGACATGGAGAGCAGATCAGCAATCCATTGACAGAAGATATCCGAGCGCTGTTTGGCAGCGAATATCAGGTTGCCTCCAAGTTAAAAGAGATTCTCAAGGAACGGCTTTCTGTGGAGATTGATAGTCATGAGATCGGTTACGTAGCGCTCCATATCCATTCGGCGATTGAAGATGAGAATGTGTCGATGGCAATGCAGATGGCAAGAGCAGTTCGGGAATGTGTCAAAATATTGGAGCAGGAGACCGGAAAGCAGATTGACGTGAGATCACTTTCTTATAACAGGCTGATGAATCATGTAAAATACATGATCATACGGGCAATCAAGAAAGAAAGCATCAAACTGGATCTGAACGATTATATGCAACAGAACCATCCGGAAGCATTTCGCTTAGGCAGGTTAGTCTGTCAGGATATTGAAAAAGAGTGCGCGATTCGACTGGAGAAGATGGAAGTAGGATATCTTGCGATGCATATCGAGAGAGTATACTCTGGGATATCTGAGTAAGATGTGAAGAAGGGAAGGTGGATTTTATGCGCATTTTAATCGCGGAAGATGAGAGAGATCTGAATCAAATTATCACAGAACGTCTGAAAAAAGAGCACTACAGTGTAGATTCGTGCTTTGACGGAGAGGAGGCGCTTGACTATCTTGCAGCAGCACCTTATGATGCAGTAATTTTGGATATTATGATGCCAAAGTTAGACGGACTGTCAGTCCTAAGAAAGATGCGAAACAAAAATGAAAATACACCGGTTTTGCTTTTGACGGCGAAAGACAGTGTGGAAGATCGGGTAAAAGGGTTAGATGCAGGGGCGAATGATTACCTTGTGAAACCATTTGCGTTTGAAGAATTATTGGCAAGAGTCCGTGTGCTTGTGCGAAAAACCGCTGCTGTGCAGAAGACCTGCTATGAAGTCGGCGGTCTGGAAGTGCATGTGGATACGCATCAGGTACTGCGAAACGGAAAAGAGATTGCACTTTCCAGTAAGGAATTTGCATTGCTTAGATATATGGTACAGAATGAAGGAATCGTGCTTTCCAGAGAAAAATTGGAGCAACATCTTTGGAATTATGATTATATGGGCAGCTCTAACGTGGTGGATGTATATATCCGGTATCTGCGCAAGAAGATTGATGAAGGATTTGAACCAAAACTGATCCATACCGTGCGGGGAGCAGGATATGTGCTGAGGGTGAATGGATGAAAAAAGTATCATTAAAAGTAAAATTAACACTTTTGTATACCGCTTGTATGGTTTTTGTCATTGGATTCATCTTTGCGGTTTTGTTTTCAATCAGTAACCGGGAGGTGTTGGCATCTACACAGATGAAACTGAAGAACCGGGTTCAGGAGAGTATGGATGAAGTCGAGTGGGAAGATGGACAATTGGAAGTGGATTCGGATTTTTATCAGATAGAGGATAATGTGTATTTGGCATTATACGATGAAAATGCGTATTTTTTATATGGAAAGCGGCCGTCAGGATTTACGGAGCAGATTGATTTCTCAAATGGAGAGGTGCAAAAAGTCAAAGATGGGAAGCGCGAGTGGTATGTCTATGATCTCAAGCTTCAAATGAAAGAAAACACTGTCTATATTCGTGGACTTACGTCAGTTACCGATGCGGAGGAAAGCTTTCTTATCACAATTCGGGTTGCGGTGATTCTGCTTCCGTTGACGGCTCTGCTGGTCGGAATTTTAGTATACCGGATGACGAGACGAACGTTGCTTCCGGTGAAAACGATCACAGAGACTGTGCAGGAAATCCGTCACGATGCAGATTTGTCAAGACGAGTTGGATTATATAAAGAAGATGGGAGAAAGAATCGGGATGAGATTGCATATTTGGCACAGACGTTTGATGAGATGTTGGAGGAACTGGAGAAGGTATTCCAAAGGGAAAAACAATTTACATCTGATGTGTCACATGAGCTGCGAACACCTGTCAGCGTTATTTTGGCACAGTGTGAGTCGTGTCTGGAAGAAGAAAGCTTCAACGAAAAACAGCGGGAACAGATTATGGTCATACAGAAAAAGGCGCGGACAATCGCAGAGCTGATCTCACATCTGCTGATGCTTTCAAGAGCAGATCAGGGAAGGCTAAAACTTCATTTGGAAGAAGTGAATGTAAGCGAACTTGTGGAGATGATTGCAGAGGAACAACAGATACTCGCAACAGAACGTGATATCACGATTCAGACGAAGATCGAACCGGAATTATATGCAAAGCTGGATGAGACACTTTATATCCGAATGATGGACAATTTGCTCTCCAATGCGACGGCATATGGAAAAGAGGGAGGGACTATCGAAGTGACGCTGACACGAGGTGCAGAAGGCTTGTGTGGAACCGTGAAAGATGATGGAATCGGGATTGCAAAGGAGCATCTCTCACACATTTGGGAGCGGTTTTACCGCGTGGATGCAGCGCGCACAGGCGGGAACCATTCAGGACTTGGTCTTGCTATGGTGAAGTGGATCGTGGAAGTACATGGCGGAAACATACAGGTGGAAAGTGTGCCTGGAGAGGGAACGACATTTACGTATGTGTTCCCTGAAAGGTGAAAAATATAAATATTTTTGAATGAATTGCAGAAATTTTAATCTTTCTTTAATCTTTTGTGGGTATACTAACCGTATCAAATCAAAGAACAAACAGAAGGGAGATAAAAAATTATGAAGAAAAGATATATTGGAATGATTGCAGGAGGAACGGCGGCAGTTTTGTTGATTGGAGGAATATCGGCATATGCAGTATGGAATCAAAAAGATATCGGAGCAGGTGAGGCCAAGAAAATTGCATATGAGGATGCGGGAATTTCGGAGAGTGATGTAGAACGGGTACATGTGTTAAAAGACAGGGACGATGGAAGACTTGTATATGAAATCGGTTTTGTGGAGGCGGATTATCAGTATAATTATGAGATTGCAGCCTCAAATGGAAAAATTCTGGACAAAGAGATTGAACAAAATAACAATGTTCAAAATACACAGTCCGCTGCAGTGCAGGATGATACGCAGACAGGTTCAGAAAAGACAACAGAGATCAGCATAGAGCAGGCAAAGCAGTTGGTGCTTGACCGTGTACAAGGGGCGACGGACAGCAATATTCGAATTGAGCAGGAGTATGATGACGGCGTTTATAAATATGAAGGAGAATTGAGCTATGAAGGAATGGAATATGATTTTGAAATAGATGCTAATTCGGGAACATTTTTGGAATGGACAGAAGAAAAACAGGATGGAATATTGGATTGACAAATAAGTGAAAATTTGTTATTCTCTAAACGGTTAGTTAAAACTAATTATTGGTAGAAAATAGAAACTGTGTAGAGAAAGGAATTTATCATGAGAAAGAATCCAATCAAAATTCTTTGGCTTGTAATCGGTTTTTTAGCAATGGGGATTGGAATGATCGGAGTGGCACTTCCGGTACTTCCGACAACCCCATTTCTTTTATTGGCATCTTTTTGTCTGGCAAAAGGTTCTGAACGATTTCACAAGTGGTTTACCGGAACAAAACTGTATCAGAAGCATTTAGACAGTTTTGTAAAAAATCGTGCCATGACTTTGAAAACAAAATTTTGTATTCTGCTTCCGGCATCAGCAATGCTGATTTTAGCAATGATTGCGATGAGCAATCTTTATGGAAGAATATTTATTGTGTTCCTTATTATTTTTAAATATGTCTACTTCTTTACGAAAATAGAGACAGTTCGTGATACAACATTGGTAGGGGAATAATTGCATGAACATATTAAAAGTAAAAACTTTGATCTGTTTTCAAAATCAAAAAGAACAGTGGAACGTGACGAACCTTGCGGTGACGCTTGGAGAGGAAAAGTATGCAGTCAGCCGTGTGCTGACTGTTTTGGAAAAGGAAGGTTTAATTGATAAAAGTAATCGGAGAAAACCGATACTTACGAAAAAGGGAAAGATGGCGGCGGAAGCGTACAGTCAGAAAGTAGAACTTGTTATCGGTCATCTGCTGAGTACCGGGGTTTCGCAGGAGGTGGCGAGGGAAGATGCTGTGACGATTGCGTCCTACTGCAAAGAGGAGACGTTGGAAGCTCTGAAAAAAGAAGAAATTGCAAAGCGGGTAAAATACGGATTTCGGGAAGGAATGGAATTTGACGGAGAGAGGCTCAGCAGACGATATCCGGATGGAAATTATCCGATTCCGTTTACCATTTTTCAGAAGGAGCTGCATCGGGAGCATGAAGTCTCAGTGTGGAATGAGCGGTTTGAAAATCCTTGTATTTTAAATATACAGAATAAAAATGGAAAATTGTATCTGCGGATGCTGGAGGAGTATCGGGAATATGAGTTTGCATATTGGGATGGACAAGCATGGTGTGAGATGGAAAGACAGGGGAAATTGCTGGCTTTTCGGGCAGACAAAATCCGGTTTCAGAGCATTGCAGGCGAAAAAGGAAGGATGCTTTCAGGAAGAATCTGGATTCAGATTTTTGATGGGGACGATGCGAAAGAGCTTTTGTTTGCCGTATATATTGCGTAAAAAAAGTTGCGAGTTGCAACAAAAAAGAAATTATGATTTAAAGTAAAAAAAAGGAAGAAGAGCGCGGTTTGTTGCGCAGTGCAACAAAAAAAGATTTTTCTTTCGAAAAGAAGTGTGATATAGTCAGTTCAGCAATTTAAGTTGCTTTTTTTAATGCCTACTGGTTAGTTTAATCTAACAAATGATAGTTGAAGGCAACATAATAAAAAGGAGGATATGAAAAATGAAGCATAAGACCATGAAATCAATGGTGAGAAGAATGGCCGCGCTTGCGATGGCTGCGGTGTGTACATTTAGTTTGACACAAGTAAATACGGTAAAAGCTGCTGAAAAACTAGAGGCAGGAGATTATGTGGTGCCGATTACATCGCTCAAGAGCAAAGCGCCGATTGCTGCGGTAAATGAGGCGTTCAACAAAGCGTTTGGAGAGAGTGCCAAGGTGACTGTAGACGGGGAAGGAAATATGACAGCAACTGTTGAAAACAATCACATGGTAATCAACATGATGGGAGAATATCATGCGAATGTTTTGACTGTAGAGGGTGCGGAATATCTCTCTTACAAGACAGAGCAGTCTTCTACAACATTCGGAAATCCGGCAGCAATTGCAAACATAGAAGTGCCGGAAAAAATGCAATTTCCGATTACACCTTCTGACGATGGTGTGTGTGAATTGAAGATTACAGTAGATTTTATGAACAATTTGATGGGTGGAGGGAATCCATATCCGACGGTTGTGACACTGACATTGGATTTTGCGAATGCACAGGTGGATACAAGTGCACTGAGTGATCTCTTGAAATCTTATGAAGATCTTGTGAAAGAAGATTATACAGAAGATTCATGGAGCGCGTTTGAGGCGAAAATGAAGGAAGCAGAAGGATTGCTTGCAAATGGCGGAGCATCGGCAGCAGAAGTCAATGAGATGATTGCTTCTTTAAAAGATTTAAAAGGGAAATTGCAGTTGATAAGTGATCTTCCGGAAGCAGATTACAGCAAAGTGGATGCAGCGATTGCGTCAATTCCGAAAGACTTGACAAAATATACAGACGGAACTGTGAAGGCGCTTCAAAATGCATTGCAGACAGTCGTGCGCGGTCTGAAACAAAATGAGCAGAATAAAGTAGATCAGATGGCAGCGGACATTGAGGCGGCAGTCAAAGGCTTGAAAGAAAAGACAACCTCAGACAATAACAGTGGTAATAACAATAACAACACAAACAATAACACGAATAATAATACAAACGATAACACAAGCAATAACACGAGTCAAAATGCAGGAAGCACAACGCTGGATAAAGACAATTTGAAAGATGGTATTTATGAAGTTCCTGTATGGCTGTGGCATGCGACAAAAGATCAGGCGTCTATGGCGGCGCAGTCTTTGAACAGCACCGCAAGAATCGTTGTGAAAAATGGCGTGAAGACAATGTATATTTACACAAAATCCATGACATATGGAAACATTGAAGCGAGCCTTCAGGAATTAAAAGTGGCTGATGCCAACGGAAATTATACGAGTGCTACTGTGGAGGAGAAAAATGCTTCTGGAAATCCGACTTGTTTCTCATTTGTACTTCCTCATACACAGGAATATCTGAATGTAAAAGTGAATCCGCATGTGGCGATCATGGGACACCAGGATATTGAAGCAAGACTTCGCATTGATTACTCAGCGCTGAAATTAGTTTCTGAAGATGCGAATGACACTACTGTTAAGGTGACAACTCCTGCATCTGGAAGCAGCTATGGAGCGTCAAGTGCACCAAAGACAGGAGACTATGATAATTATGCGGCAATTCCGGTTGTTATGCTTATAGCAGCAGCCGCCGGTGTGATGACAATGGTTTACAGAAAGAGACAGGCGAAATAAGATGAAACGATTAAAGCAAATTGTTTTGGGATTGGGAATGGCAGCTGCCGATGGGGGTGGGCCTCCTTCTTCCACATCT
>OASY01001407.1_pt1 | contig 10328 bp, 13 predicted proteins | sample 1501231 | NCBI WGS metagenome assembly OASY01 (sample SAMEA2579917, study PRJEB22360) | human gut metagenome | biome: human gut; feature: human-associated habitat; material: faeces | place: Denmark | collected 2008/2010 | reverse complement strand
TTTCCTCGTCATTGATAATATTCATCATAATAGTTGCAAGTGTAGTTCCAATATCGTCCGGTTCTACATATCCAAGACTAGCTGTCAAACTTCCCTGTGGATCCGCATCGATTAACAATACTTTCTTTCCATTTCTCGCTAATCCTACTCCAAGATTTAAGGTTGTTGTACTTTTTGCAACTCCGCCTTTCTGGTTTGCTACTGAAATTACCTTTCCCATTCTTCTTTCTCCCTTCTGATATTTTCTCGCAGATATTTTTCAAATGTACTTCGCTTAATTAGAACTTTTTTCCCAATCTTATAAACTGCTCCTGCCTTATGCGATAATCTTACGATTGGCTTATATCCAAGCTCGTAATAATCCATAGCTTGTTTATAACTTATAAATTCATGTTGCATAAATTCTATATCTTCATCATCAATAAGATTAGAAAACATCCATACCTTTCCATGCATCTCAACTAAATTCCTTTCTCCGATTTGTCATCTTATTTTTCATGAAATTGTTCAAGATATTCATCAAAGATTTCTCTGTTTATCAAAACGATTCCATCCATTCTGTAAATCGCACCCGCATCATTTGCAAGTTCCATCAACTTTTTATGTGACAGGCTATATACGATTTCTGCTTGTTGATAACGAAGAAATTTTCTTCTAAGTCGACGGGCTTCTTCTTTTACCTCTGAACGTTTCTGTTGGTTATAGTACATATTTTCTGTTTTCAAATCTGTTTCTCCTTTCAGCTTTTACTCAACCACAACGGACATTGTTAATGAATAAAAAAAGGGCACTCTCTGAAAGATTTTTCTTTCAAAAAGTGCCCTCAACAATCTATATTGTTAGAGTAGTATTACTGACAACTAATCACCATTCTTCATGATGATTCATGTTGGAATACAAATTTGTTGTCAAATTGTTGTCAAAGAAAATTTTTGTTGTCAAATTGCGAAGTATTTTTACTCACTTAGTACAGTTTTGCTCCTGCCGGAATCTTATCATCAAGAATCAAAACATTGAGTCCTTCTCTTCCTTCTACAAGATGTGTAGCGGAGATAATCATACCGCAAGAATCAATTCCCATCATCTTACGTGGTGGAAGGTTTGTAATTGCAAGTAATGTCTTTCCTACTAAGAATTCAGGCTCATAGTAATCGTGAATTCCGCTTAAAATCACACGATCTACGCCACTTCCGTCGTCTAATACGAACTTCAGAAGCTTCTTAGATTTTGGAACTGCTTCACATTCTTTTACCTTTACAGCACGGAAATCTGACTTGCTGAATGTGTCAAAATCAACCATATCTTTGAATAATGGTTCCACTTCTACATTAGAGAAATCATATGTTTCTTTCACTTCAGCGATTGCTTTTTCCACTGTTTTTTCAACCGGCGCAGACTGTGCAGCATTATTAGCTTCATTCTTTGCGGCTCCCATGCTCTTCATTGTCGGGAAATCATACCGATTTTTTTATAACTCTTCGCTACTCTACATTACCCTATTTATGGATATGTGCCTTTTTGTATCACTCACATAAATCTACACATTTCTTTATAAGTGGTCGTAAATCTGTCGTAAGTTGGTCGTAAGTCAGATAGCACCAGACTGAACAAGTTTCTGCTTATTGAAGTATTCCTCGAAATCAATTAACTCTGCCTTTTTAAGTTCCTTCGTAGCATCTGCATATATGTCCATTGTTGTTTCTGCATCGGCGTGACCTAAAATATCCTGCATAGCCTTGATGTTTACTCCTGCTTCGCACATTCTTGTTGTAAATGTATGTCTCAAGATATGATTGCTGAATCGTGGAAGTGTAACTGCATCCTTTTTACCAGAATCCAACACTTCATAATTACAATCCCGAATAATTCTTCTCAATGCCTTATTTAATGTTCCTTGATGCTGAACACCACCAAACCGATTAACAAAGATAAAATCTGTATAACCATCTACTGTTACATTACATTTAATTCCACATTCTTCTTGATACTGCTTTTCAAGTAAAAATGCTTCCTTTACCTTCGGCAACATTGGAATCGTTCTAATTCCTGCTTTTGTCTTTGGTGTATTTATAGCAAAAGAACAACCATCTTCTTTCCCTTTGCTATAATAAATAAGTGTGTGATTAATATTAATGGTATCTTCTTCCAAGTCTATATCACACCATCTAAGTCCAACAGCTTCTCCCACTCTTAACCCAGTCCACAACATAACTGTAAAAATAGGATACCATCTGTGATACTGCCCCTGCTTCTGTAAGAATCTTTCAAACAATTCCTGCTCTGGAACTGTCAACGCCCTACGCTTTTCAGAATCGTGGTTATGAGCTTTTTTCAACTCTTTCAATGCATTATCTGATGGATTATATCTCAAATAATCATCTTCAACTCCTAATTCCAAAACTTGATGCAAAACAGTATGTATATTATCAATAGTATTTGCTTTAAGATTTCTTTCGTCTGCAAGCATATTATAAAAAGCTCTTACATCTGTTCTTTTCAAATCGGCAATCTTGGTATATCCAAAATCTGGTTGAACAAATTGTGTGTACATATATTGATAATTGGAAAATGTATTATCCTTTAATCCTTTTTTCAACTGTACCCACAGATTATATAAATCATTAATTGTAAGATTCTTTTTATCTTCCCGAATACCGTCTAATGCATCACGCAAAACATCAATCTCTTTTTCTCGAAGTTCCTCTAATGTCTTTGCATAGATAGAATGTCTTTTACTTCTTTTATCTCGCCATTTGTATTCGTATGTTCCGTTTGGTCTCTGATGTTCTCCTTCCTTCAATACTCTGCCTTTATTATCTTTGCGTCTCTCTGCCATATAAAACCTCTCTTTCTAAGTGCAAAGAAGACACGCTTGAATTAATTATATCCTTGCGTGTCTTCAGTGTCTACCCTAAAAATACATCTTGTAAAAATTATATTGAATATGTCTTTGATAAATACTCTTCTAACTTCTTTCTCTTAATAAGCCTCTTACTACCACACCACAACACAAAATTGCAGTTTTCATCATTTGTTAAATCTCTTAATTTATTTATACCAATACCGAAATACTTTGATGCTTCTTCCAAGGTAAGGTTCGATTTTTCCCATATAGGTACTTCTTTACTAATCAAGTATATCGCCCCCTTCCACGAGTTTTAGCTCTCCAAATATATCAGTCATTTCTTTAAGGCTCTTATTTCTATTTATTTTAAATTCTTCATACGGATTATTCTTTTCAAATTGTTTTGCTTTTTCTTTTATATCATTTGCACTTATATAATCTCTAGCAGGCATTGTATAGCTTCTATAATGCCCATCTTTATCTTTCCAATGATAAACTATTATGTTTAATCTTCTTAGTAGCTGTCTTATTGAATCTATGTTTCTTTGTGTATCATCCACCATAAATTTATATACTTCCTCTGGCGGATAAATCGAACATATTATTACTGATAACCATAAATTGTAAACATTTTGATATCTTGCGTGTTGTTGGTTACGACTATACACATCTAGCATTGATAAGAGACTAGCGAACGGAATATTGCCCCTAAACTCATCAAGCACAATTATCTTTGCAGGATTGTTAGAATAAAAATCAAAGCCACCACCTGACGAACCAGAATTTGCATAATCATTACACATATATACATCATCTGAATTAAATTTTTCACATAACCTTATATATGTATATGTCTTGCCAGAACCTGAACATCCAAAATGATATTCATTCCACATATCTTTCATTAAAGGAGTTTCCTTAATTCGCTTACGAAGATAATGAGACTTTATCATCTTCTCATACTTACGATATCTGAATGATTCATCAAAAATCTGTTCAGGAGTATAACCTTCATCAAGTAGTCTTTCAATCTCTTCTAAATCGTTTCTACTTCCTTGTTTATCCTCAATAGCATCAAGACCTTTACTACATAAGATTTGTTCGCCCTTCTCTGCATACTTCCCTTCTTTAAGAATGTATGCCTTAAGCTGTTCCTTACCACCTAATTGCGGTTCAATATGAGATTGAAATAGTACGTCAGATACCTTCTTTAGTGTAGTAGTATTGCCATAACACGCAATATGACAATGATAACAATTATCAAGAGATACGCATACCACTATTCCTGCTTTACGACCTTTACCACTATTTTCCCATAATGATATAAAGAAATCTGCCAAGTATTCAGGATTCTCATATTGTTCTTTTGTAAGCCCTGCTTTTACCATATTTGCTATGTGTATAGTTCCCATCCAACAGCGACCTCTTGTGTTAGGAGAGAACGCCAATTTAATCACATCCTTTCCGATAAGTCACAATATAACTGTGACACATAAATCCATATATTTACTTACTCTTACCCATATAATCACAGTCACAAAAGTGAGTGGGTAATACTAACCACTCACTTTTGACTGTCAGAGGGTGGCTTATGGCTTCGCCACCGCCACTCCTCTGACAAATCATTTTTGTAGTAGTGATAATATTTTTTTCTTGGATACTTTTGGAATAATTAGGCTTTTAAGCGGTTGACCATCTATAAGAACAATGCCTTTACCTTGTCCAAATATTACATCATCCTCTCCTTCAAAATGTTCCCCTGCAAATAGCCCTTTACGACCATCAACAGTCATACGACCTAATCCGACACACACATGAAAATTGTCTGCACTACCGCTTGAAGATGGAAATATTGACGCTGTATATCGTTGCATCGACAACCACAAAAAGCACTTTCGAGACCGACCAAGCATTAAAACAGAACTCATAATACCTCTTATTTCATCTGCTTTCTGCTTTCCTTCTTTAGTCATAGAAAAGTGCGTAAGAAGTCCTGCAATCTCATCTATGAGCAATATTTTAATGCATCCATCTCCACCTTCTGGTGTATCAATAAAAATATCATAATATGTTTTGATTAAATCGTAACATGCTTCAAATTCTGCAAATGCATCTGTAATTCCATTAAACTCTTTGCTTGCCTTAAAATCTGCAATATACAATTGGATATTCTGATTTCTGCATTTATATAGCCAATATAAAACTGCTGTGCTCTTTCCAGAACCAGAACCGCCCACAACTATATAATGACCACCCAAAGGAGCATACAAGGGTATTTTCAACCCTTGCATACTACATAATTGCAAATCATAACCAAGCATTATTTTCTCACTCATTCAAGTCATCTTCTGTATCATCTGTTACTGCTGAATTCTGCATAGATATAATCTGCTGTTGATTCCTAATACCAATAGCAAGAGTTTTTCTTTCCTCTTCATTTCTCGCATATCGTATTTGTAAGATTGGCATATTCAAATCATATCTTTCTTTCCATACAACAAGAACAGCTGTATCGTATCCATAAATTTGCAGATATTTTTTCACTACATTTACAATTAGATTCTCAAGAATCCGCTTTTCATTATCATTTTGATAATACAGAGACACCGCAATAAACGGAAGAATTCCCTCAACACCTGCAAAAAACAAAGGCGTACTTATTGCTGTTGTACTTAAAGCAACTAGTTGTTGATATCTTTTATCTCCAATTACCTTTTTCACATTTTCCCAAATCTCGTTTTGAAGTCCTGAATCTGCTTCAAATCTATAATTGGGAATACCGTTAACAAACCGCTGTAGCCTTGTAACTGCTTCATTACTGCTACAACCCGTCCAAATTCTAATTAACTTTATTACACCATAATATGCAAGCATACAGATAACAAAGCATATTATAATAAATAATAACATTTCAACCATACTACCGCTCCTTTTTTATTCTTTATTCAGGGAGCAAGACAATATATATTGCTTACTCCCTTTACTCCAATTACTTAAGAATCTCTATCTTCTTAATAGGTGCATATGTGCCCGACTTTGTAGTCATTGGTTCACCATAGAAGATATCAATTTCTCCGCCAATTTTAAGACCTGTAACATCATACTCGCCAACATAAATTGACTTGGTCATTCTACCTTGAAAAATACGCCCTGCGGAAGCATTCGAATAGTATAAATCTGGTTCTTGACTAACATACAGGGTTGACTTTCCATTATTTTTGTAAATTCCTTCAATTCGCATATTATTATCGTTCTCCTTTCGCCTTTCCGCCTGCAGACAGAAATTGAATCGTCAGATGACGTTGTAAATTTACTAAACTTACGATATCATGAAATAATAAAAATCAAAAAGTGCATAATTCAAATTTTTTTTGCACCTTGACAAGGAGAATGTAATATTATGGTTAAAGAGTTTAAATCATTTTATGATAAATTACCCGAAAACTATCAAAGAATTATAAATGGTACTATAACAAGAATGAAGAAAACGCATAAAACTAAGTCCACACGAAAAGTTTTCGATATTAAACATATAATTAATTTCTATCTGAAACAAAACAATATGACAACAAAAGAACTATTGGAATTATGTTATGAAGCCGATGAGTGTTTCTCAGAAGAGACATATAAATCAATACTAAAACGCAATCTTGCCAATATACAAGATAACGAAACATTTAAGTTAGTATCAAAATTACTAAAAATACCTTCTGATGAGCGAGGAAATGTATATATTGAATACGATATACCCAAAGAACAACAAATAGGGAATATCTCCACCCATAAAGTCTATCCGTTTTCGAGCGAGTATTATCCTTATCTTACAGAATTTCAAAATAATACTGTATATGATAATTTCAAATGCTTGGGTACAGAAGACCAAAAAGCAATTCTATATCTTACTCAAGCCTTATTTTACAATCAAACTTCTCCAGAATTATTTATGCATTCAGAAGACCTTGACGAATATTTATAAACGGAATCTTAGCAAAATAAACAAAAGGCGAGTATCTCCTAGCTGATACCCGCCTTTTATTTATCTATTTCCTTTAGCTCTATTATGAGTTATACAAAGCATCTGGCAATTGTCAATGTCCGTTGCACCACCCTTACTCCATGCGGTTACATGGTCAGCATCCATTTCAGACAATTTCCAAATTTTCATTTTGTTGCTGTCAGCCCCAACACACACAGCAATTTAATTTATTATCTTCTTTAGCTTCGTTATCCTACAGTTTATCACTATACGGCAATGACTTCATATAATTTTTCATATATTCAAAATCAGGTTCACCATCCTCATCCACTGGAATGTTGATTGTAAAATCTTTATTAATATGTGCATTTAACTCTCTTCCAAAAGCACAATATCTGGATTCTGACTCTTTTTTTATAAGCCTTGTTATAAACAGATTTACTAAAATATCCATTTCCGCATAAAGGGGAGTAAGTACTGATACATTTTGTGCAGTATAAAATGGCTCCAATTGAACAAAACTCGAACCCAAATAACTACCTCCAAGTGCTACTGTTACAAGTCCATCTCTAAAAGGCTCTAATCCTTCAATATAATCCACCTTACAATCAACACCATTATCAAAACTTATTCTTGAAACAAAATTTATAGAAGGGGCATCCATTGTCATTTTATTTTTATCAAGTTTATTTCCCATCTGTATATGATACAGAGATTTTAGCAACTTCGGTTCCCATCTATTTGTTTCCAAAGGTTTATGTATTGATTTTACCCTTGTTATCGTCTGTTGAAAATTTAAACTTTTAATATACTTTTCCATATATTCAAAATCTGGATAGAAACCTTCATCAGAATACTTTTTTCCTTTATCAATAAATACAGAACCATCTTTATTATGAAGGACAGGAAGTTCTATAATTTCACTTGCATATTTTCTTTCAGATACTTTCCTACCATAATCGTATTTAAATCTATTAGCCGTCAAAAGTGTTTGAAAAAATAAAAGTACATAAATATTTTCTTCTTTAGTATCTCTAACGTGCAGAATTTTTGCCGAATCTCCCACCACACATCCAGTTGGTTGTAGTGCAACAAAACCAGCCGAACCACTACGAGCAACAGTAAGGCATGGTGTAAGCGAGTATGCATATCCCATTTCCTTACAATAATCAAGGTCTATATATCCTAATATACCATTATTCGATTCTCCACTTTGAACTGCTGGAAAATCACCTTCATATTGAGATATTTCCTCTTTAGTAATTCCGCTACCATTTTTAATAGAAAGTACTTTCCCCAGCTTAAATTGTTTCCAATTTTCTATATCAAGATTCATCAGTTTTACCCTCTTTTATTAAATATGAAAGATAATAATTCAAGGTCTTTTGAAAATCCTCCTCTGTAAGAGTTGAATAATCCGTTAACATATATGCTTCACAAAGCCACTCTTTATTACCATCCACAGCCATCATTGAACTAATTCCTGTTTTTACAGTTTTGTTTTTATATAACTGTATCCATTCTCTCTCAATAGAAGCCCATAGGCTATGACCATCAGAATCCGATTGCTCCACTCTGCCCAAATTTTTCTTTTTAACAAACCCATCATTCTTATAATATCCAAAAAATGTTTCCTTATTTGGAGTTCCATCAGCTCCAAAATGACTTTTATTTAAAGTAAAAAGCATACAAACTGTTTGCACAGCTGCACCTGGATAGAATACATCTGCAGGAAGCGAAAATACAGCTTCAAGAGTATTGTTTTCAAGAAGTGCTGTCTTCATATTTTTAATTACAGATTTCGTGCCTATCGCAGCACTCATGGGCAGAAGGACTGCCACCTTAGTACCTTCCCAGTCTTCCTCTTTTGCTATATCTGAAAGATATTTTACAAATACCAAACCTTTCGTTGGGTCTTCTTTTCCATCCTTTGCATTTCCCCAATCCTTTTTATACTTATCCGGAATGGTCTTAGGCTTTGCATTGTACGGCGGATTCATGAGTATTACATGTGGTTTTGCTTTTACAATAAAATCTCTCTTATCAAAACAAGAACCAAACTCAATATTTGAATTCCCATCAGAATGAATCAGCATATTTGTTGTGGCAAGTCCATATGCCTTTTCCTCACACTCTATACCAAAAATCTGTTGCTCTTTAATTGTTGTAATATATTCTTTGATTTCAGTAGTATTTCTACCTTCATTTCTTGCTTTATTAATTTCTTTTGCCATAGCTTTCACCAGAAAAGAACCACTACCACAACAAATATCTAAAACTCTAGTCTTTCTACCTATCTCTGTAACTTCTGTCATAAAATCGCAAATATGGTCTGGTGTAAAAGCTTGATTCTTATCTGCCCTTCCAGTATATTTATTGAAAGTTATGAAAAACAAATTCAATATATCTTGCCCTTCGGAAGAATCTTCATAAATATGTCTATAAATACCATCAGTAATAGCTCCAAGTATTCTTATCCAATCGCCATCTTTATTATCTGGTGTCAGAACATTTAACGCTCTTATTTTCTGGTCGTTTAGCACATTCCTTTGAAGAAGCTCTATTTTTTTTGTTTTATTCTTTGTTCCATCAAGAAGTCCATCTAAAACGTTTTCTATTCCAGCACGAATCTCTTTAGCAGACATAACACGCCAATGATTTTTAAGATTTTCAACCATAGCATCATTAATATAACCATTGTTTCCTATTAAGGGATTTTCATGCTGACTTTTAATAAACAAAAGACATGTTCCAACAAATTGAGAACGTTTGTCTTCATCTATATCCATCTTATGAAGAAGTGTATTAAGGTCATATGTATTTCTCATAACCTTTTCTCTATCATTCTGTCTATCTGCTTTAAAAAGTTCCTCATAGTATTCCATACTCTTTAATACAGTTTCATTTGCAAGAAGTGCTTCGTCTGTGATATCAGATTTCCACACTTTAATTTTATCATTAAGGGTATTAGCAAGTATGCAAACAAGACGTTCACCTCTATGGAGAGAACGTTCTTCTTCTAAATATATAGCAAGCTGTTTTTCATCCTCTTTGGTGAAATTTTGTTTACATTCAACTAAAATAACAAAATTTCCATCATCAGTACTATGTGAAAACCTTCTATCAACTATTATATGTTCTGCTTTGTGCCCTAGGAGTTTTTCAAGTTCTGCTTTTGTCCCTGCATCTTTTGCAAAGCTCCATTCATCATTTTCTACATTAGTAGTAAGATATTTTTTACCGATAATATCTGCCATATCTTGCCGTGTCACTTATACTACCTCTCCAATTCTTAAACATTATTATATCAACAAAACGGTCAGATATTGAATCCAACCGTTTAATTTATAGCGTGTCTTCTTTTTAATTTAGTCGTAAATTGGTCGTAAATTCTGCATTTACTTTCTTTAATCCCTTGAAAATACTAGCTTTATTTCTCCAATGTCTTCATCGTCGGGAACAGCAGCACATCTCTGATCGCTGCACTGTTTGTCAACAGCATACACA
>OASY01001399.1_pt1 | contig 10367 bp, 7 predicted proteins | sample 1501231 | NCBI WGS metagenome assembly OASY01 (sample SAMEA2579917, study PRJEB22360) | human gut metagenome | biome: human gut; feature: human-associated habitat; material: faeces | place: Denmark | collected 2008/2010 | reverse complement strand
CCATTAAGATTGGTCTGGCTTCCCCTGAAAAGATTAGATCCTGGACCCACAGGACCCCTGAACCTGCCGACAAGCCCAGTGAGCAGTGGAAAGAATGGTGGGAGCAGGGCGCTATGCGCAACCGTATGCCTGAGCCTTCAGGCGCTCCCTCCAAAGAGTGGAGAGAGTGGTGGGAGCACGGCGTTGTAAAGAAGCCGGAGACCATCAACTATAGAACCTTAAAGCCAGAGAAGGATGGCCTGTTCTGCGAGAGGATCTTCGGACCCAGCAAGGACTGGGAGTGCCACTGCGGCAAGTACAAGAAGATCCGCTATAAAGGCGTGATCTGTGACCGATGCGGCGTTGAGGTTACAAAGGCCAGTGTAAGAAGAGAGCGTATGGGACGCATCGAGCTTGCTGCTCCTGTTTCCCATATCTGGTACTTCAAGGGTATTCCCAGCCGTATGGGCCTGATCCTTGATATCTCCCCAAGAACACTGGAAAAGGTGCTCTACTTTGCATCCTACGTTGTACTGGATCCTGGCGTGACCAGCCTTCAGTACAAGCAGGTGCTTTCCGAGAAGGAGTACCGTGAGGAAGTAGAAAAGTATGGCGGTTCCACCGCTTTCCGTGTGGGAATGGGCGCTGAGGCGATCCAGGAGCTCCTTATGTCCATTGATCTTGAGAAGGATTCCGCTGATTTAAGAAAGCAACTGGTAGACGCTACGGGACAGAAACGCGCAAGGGTAATCAAGCGCCTGGAAGTAGTAGAAGCATTTTTAAACTCCGGAAACCGTCCTGAGTGGATGATCATGGACGTGATTCCCGTGATCCCGCCGGATATCCGTCCTATGGTACAGCTGGACGGCGGACGTTTTGCGACTTCTGACTTAAATGATCTCTACAGAAGAATTATCAACCGCAATAACCGTCTTGCAAGACTGCTGGAGCTGGGCGCTCCGGACATCATCGTCCGCAATGAAAAGCGTATGCTTCAGGAGGCGGTAGATGCCCTTATTGACAATGGCCGCCGGGGCCGTCCGGTAACAGGACCCGGAAACCGTGCGCTTAAGTCCCTTTCCGATATGTTAAAGGGTAAGCAGGGACGTTTCCGTCAGAACCTGTTAGGTAAGCGAGTAGACTACTCTGGACGTTCCGTTATTGTCGTGGGGCCTGAATTAAAGATTTATCAGTGCGGTCTGCCGAAGGAAATGGCAATCGAGCTGTTTAAGCCTTTCGTTATGAAAGAGCTTGTATCCAACGGTACCGCTCACAATATCAAGAACGCAAAGAAGATGGTAGAGAAACTCCAGACGGAAGTTTGGGATGTGCTGGAGGATGTAATTAAAGAGCATCCGGTTATGTTAAACCGTGCTCCTACGCTGCACAGACTGGGTATTCAGGCCTTCGAGCCGATCCTGGTAGAAGGTAAGGCCATCAAGCTTCATCCTCTTGTTTGTACCGCGTTCAACGCCGACTTCGACGGTGACCAGATGGCGGTTCATCTGCCTCTGTCCGTAGAGGCTCAGGCGGAATGCCGTTTCCTGCTCTTAAGTCCTAACAACCTGCTTAAGCCTTCTGACGGCGGTCCTGTGGCTGTTCCGTCTCAGGATATGGTTCTGGGTATCTATTATCTGACTCAGGAGCGTCCCGGCGCAAAGGGCGAGGGAATGGTATTTAAGAGTGTAAATGAAGCAATCCTGGCGTATGAAAACCAGGAAGCAACTCTCCATTCCAGAGTGAAGGTAAGGGTAACAAAGACTCTTCCAAACGGCGTTGTTAAGACAGGTGTGATCGAGTCTACCATTGGCCGTCTCATTTTCAATGAGATCATTCCTCAGGATCTCGGTTTTGTAGACCGTTCCATTCCAGAAAATGAGCTGAAGATGGAGGTTGACTTCCTGGTAGCCAAGAAGCAGCTAAAGCAGATCCTTGAGAAGGTTATCAACGTACACGGCGCTACCCAGACAGCCGTTACACTGGATGATATCAAGGCCATCGGCTACAGGTTTTCTACGAAGGCAGCCATGACTGTATCAATTTCCGATATGACTGTGCCTGCAAGCAAACCGCAGCTGATTGCTGATGCTCAGGCAACTGTAGATCACATTGCAAAGAACTACCGCCGCGGTCTTATCACCGAGGAGGAGCGCTATAAAGAGGTTATCGAAACCTGGAAGACCACGGATGATCAGCTGACCCACGATTTGCTGACCGGACTTGATAAGTACAACAACATCTATATGATGGCGGATTCCGGTGCGCGAGGATCTGACAAGCAGATCAAGCAGCTGGCAGGTATGCGAGGACTGATGGCAGATACCACTGGTCATACCATCGAACTTCCTATCAAATCCAACTTCCGTGAAGGTCTTGACGTACTGGAGTACTTCATTTCCGCCCATGGAGCACGTAAGGGTCTGTCCGATACGGCTCTTCGTACAGCCGACTCTGGTTATCTGACCAGACGACTGGTAGACGTTTCACAGGATCTCATCATCCGTGAGGTAGACTGCTGTGAGGGCAGAGATATTCCATTTATGGAGATCAAGGCGTTTACAGACGGAAACGAAGTAATCGAGGATCTTCAGGAGAGAATTACAGGCCGTTATATTGCCGAGGACATTATCGATCCCGATACGGGAGAGGTAGTGATGAAGGCCAACCATATGTGTACACCAAAGCGTGCTGCAGCAGTTATGAAGGTGCTTGAAAAGCAGGGACGCAAGTCCGTGAAGATCCGTACTGTCTTAAGCTGTAAGTCTCATATCGGTGTATGCGCTAAGTGCTACGGAGCCAACATGGCCACAGGACAGCCTGTACAGGTAGGCGAGGCAGTCGGCATCATCGCAGCACAGTCTATCGGTGAGCCTGGTACACAGCTGACCATGCGTACCTTCCATACGGGCGGCGTTGCCGGCGGCGATATCACACAGGGTCTTCCTCGAGTAGAGGAGCTTTTCGAGGCCCGTAAGCCGAAGGGTCTTGCTATCATCACTGAGTTTGGCGGCGTGGTAAGCATCAAGGATACAAAGAAGAAGCGTGAGATTACGGTAACTGACAATGAAACCGGCAATTCCAAGACCTATCTGATTCCTTATGGATCCAGAATCAAGGTTATGGACGGTCAGGTGCTTGAGGCTGGCGACGAGCTGACCGAAGGTAGCGTAAATCCTCACGATATCTTAAAGATCAAGGGAGTCCGCGCGGTACAGGATTATATGATCCAGGAAGTACAGCGTGTATACCGCCTCCAGGGTGTAGAAATCAACGATAAGCACGTTGAGATGATCGTTCACCAGATGTTAAAGAAGATCCGTATCGAGGAAAGCGGCGACAGTGATGTGCTGCCGGGCGTATCTATGGATGTTCTGGACTTCAATGAGATGAATGAACAGCTGATTGCAGAGGGCAAGCGTCCGGCAGAGGGCAAGCAGGTTATGCTTGGTATTACCAAGGCATCTCTTGCAACTGACTCCTTCCTGTCAGCTGCATCCTTCCAGGAGACTACGAAGGTTCTGACTGAGGCTGCGATTAACGGTAAGGTAGATCACCTGATCGGTCTTAAGGAAAATGTTATTATTGGTAAGCCGATTCCGGCTGGTACTGGTATGAAACGCTACAGAACCGTAAAGCTGGATACAGATGATGCGTTTGCAGCAGAAGCCGAGGACGAGATTCTTCTCTCTGAGGATGAGGACGGAGCGGAAGCTGAGGATAACAGACTGACCGAGGAAAATGTAGCAGAAGAAGTCCTTGATATGGATGAAACCGCAGAAGAGGACGAGGCTGCAGATTCAGAGGCGGAAGCTGATCCTGAGGACACAGATAAATAAAATAAAAATTTGGTTTTATGCTTAAAACCGGATATAAAAAATCCCGGCAGGTCGGAATGGTTCGGCCTGCCGGGGTTTTTGCATCAGCAAATATACATATTGTGGTAGAATGTATTTTGAATCAAACGTGCTGTGTTCGAAGCCACTGAGCCCAGACGGTGTAGTATTTTCCCATAATGTGAGCGTTGTCTACCGAATATTTAGAATCCAGATTCCCCTGTCCGTCATCAAAAAGCCCATTTACATCTACGTAACCACAGCCTTTGTCCACAGCGATCTGATAAATAGCGTTGTTTAATGCGTTGAGTTTCCCGTTTCCGTACGTGGGGTCAGAATCAGATTTTTTCTTTGTTACGTGCAGATTGGCTTCCAGTACCAGACGTGCATTTGGCTGGAGGGCCTGAATCCGATCCACAATAGCGGAATATTGCCTGATTACAGTAGATGAGGGATATCCCAGTTCATTGATACCAAGCATGAGATAGATCCGTTCATAGCTTCGCTCAGACAGCAGTTCTTCCAGAGTCTTTTTGCTGCCATCCTTTAAGGTCAGACTGGCAGAGAGAAGGTTAAAGGTACTCATACCGGAATTGGCAAAAAATTCCGCCTCATTTAAACCGCCGTATTCCTTTAAGCCCTCAGTACGCGAATCTCCAATAAAGAGGGTAGAACTAAAATCAATGGGTGCAGAGGAATCGGAAGAGGTATTTTTGGCGGCGGAAGTGTCCTCGGCTGGAAGGGGCGAGGAGGTATTATCTTTGGGAACTGCTGTAAAAGAGTCGTGCGTTTCGGAATCAGCAGCATGTTCTGATGGAAGACCGGCTGTGGGGACGTCTGTGGAGGTTTCGTGCTTGCTGTCCTCTTCCGATTCCTTTGAAAGAGCAGGGGAGTTACCGCCAGAAGATGGAAACTCCGATCCGCCATTCAGCGAAATGGGCAAATCCATAGGCGGAGTTTCTGATTCTGTCAACAGTTCCTGTTGACTGTTCTGTTTTAAAAGAGTTTCCAGTCCTGCGCCTTGGGAGATCAGTGCTCCTCCCTTTACAGCGACAAGGCTGCCCACAAGCATAAGTGTATACCAATATTTTTTCATCATTAAAGTCTCTTTCTCAAATCACTAGAACCGGAAGTATAAAAATGGATCATCCATTCCCATTTTAATACAGTAAATACAGATCCAAAATAATATAATGAGCCCCAGGGCAGTAATGAAGGTGTGTCTGTAGCGGTTATAAATCCGTCTTGGAAAATCTGTCATAAAGATCAGGCCAGCAATAAGGGTCAGACCATAAATCTGACCATATTTCAGGTAGTCTCCTGCAAACCAGGTATAGGTTCCTGGTTTGACCAGAAATGGAAAAAGCCGCTTCAGATAAATCAAAATCTGCGCTGGCTGGGATATTGCAAAAACCAGCCAGTTAAGGGGAATCACAAAAGCCATATATATATGCCCCATAATGGGGAAACGATTTAAAAGCGTTCCAAAGCCTGATTTCTCTATGGATATCAGCACAAAAAGCAACAGCCCCCATAGAAGAAAATTCCAGTCCGCCCCATGCCAGAAACCTGTGAGCAGCCATACAACCAGAAGATTGCGGATTGTTGCAAGGGTTCCCCTACGATTGCCCCCCAGGGGAATGTACACATAGCTTTTAAACCATTTCCCCAGAGTCATATGCCAGCGCCGCCAGAATTCCGTCATGGTCAGGGACTGATAAGGATAGGCAAAATTCCTGGGAATTTGAAATCCCATGATCCAGCCGAGTCCTTGAGCCATAAGGGAATAGCCGTAAAAGTCAAAATACAGCTGTAGGCTGAAGGCTATGATTCCCATCCACGCAAGAGGAGTGGAGATGCTTTCATAGCCGATGGCATTAACCTGGTTCCAAAGACCGCCCAGCTGATTGGCAAGGAGGACCTTAAGACTTAATCCAATGGTGAATTCTCTGAGACCTGTTTCCAGACGATCCAGAGATTCCTTGCGTCTAAGGAGATGAGAGCGTACTTCCTGGTATCTGGTGATAGGGCCGGAAGTTACCTGGGTAAACATGGTGAACCAGGTGCCAAAACGCAGAAGAGAAGGTTCGCTGCGGATTTCCTTCTTATAAACATCTGCCAGATAGGCTATGGCCTGGAAAGTATAAAAACTGATTCCCAGAGGAAGGTCAGGGTGCAAAATGGGAAACTGGATCTTCATTCCCAGCTGGGAAAAAAGGATATTTATATTTTCTGCTAAAAAGGCGCTGTATTTAAAACCCATAAGCCACAGCAGATTATATACAATGCCGATCCACAGCCACACCGTTCGTTCTGTTCCATTCCATTTTCTTCCGATTCTACGGCCGATAAAGAAATTTATCACCATGGAAAGGATAAGCAGAAGAAAATAAAAAGGCATATGCCTTGTACCATAAAAATAAAATGCAAGGCTTCCGGCAAAAAGGCAGAGATTACGCCATTTATCCGGGCATATAAAATAAAAAAGCAAAAATACCGGGAGAAACCGGAATAAAAAGTCAAAGCTGCTGAATACCATAGTTAAACCGTCCTGTCTCATTCTTGTCATTTGCGGCGGAGAGAGCGGCACTCTGAAACGGTCGGGCTTTGATGCGCAGAGTCCGCTCCTTCTTCAGCAGATGGCAAGTACAAATAATATTATATATGTTGGACGCATAAAAAAACATAAAAGTTTCAAAAAATAAAAAAAACTTAAGAATCCCACGGGTATATTGGTTTATCTGATTTTCAACTGCAAAATTGAAGCCGCTGTCCGACAGATACTCTGTCGGACAGCGGCTTTGAAAAGTCGGTCAATAATGGAAAACAGGGAAGAAAAATTTTACATAAAGAGTCGTCAGTCATCCCAGCGACAGCTATCGTCATCCCAATCATCATCCCACCTGCGATCGTCCCGGCCATGATGGCGTTCGTGATCTGCCTTTATCACTTTCCCTGTATAGGCATTTACATCCACTTCATACTCTATGTTGCCAACAGTAAATTCCAATTCATATACACCATCATCAGATTCATAGTCCTGCTCTGTGAAAACAGCATCCTTTACATTCATTTCCTTTAAAGCAAGTTCTTTGGCCGTTTCAATGCTGATTACTTTTTTTGCAGGTGCAGCTATAGCAGTCATGCTGCAGCCGATTAGGGTTGTAAGAGCCATAGTCGCAGCAACCGTTGTCATCATGTGTTTTTTCAGGTTCATTTTGTTTTTCATCATGTTTGCCTCCTTGCAGATATCCCTTTATTTGAGTGGAATAGTCTGTTTTTCTCTTTACATATAAAGAATACGGAGGCGGTTTAAAAAAAACGGGGTCGAAATAAAAAAAGTAACGATTTAGGATGAAACATCTTCTTGGATACCTTATTTCACCTGTTTTCCTGCCGTCCTAACAGTTCCAAAAATAAAGTTATTTTTGAAAAATGGCTGTTCTGACCCTAATCATCATCGTCATCCCAGTCCTGATTCTTATCATGGTTTTCATCCCAGTCCCCATGTTCATCCCAATCATCCAGATCATCGTCCTCATCATAGGTCTTATGCGTTTCGTCACGCAGACCTGAGGATATGCGGATATCCGATCCCAGGCGGTCGTTCAGTTCCCATATGAGATTGCTTTTCATTTCCTTCGCCCAATTCTCATGAGCGGAGGAAGCGCTGACATACACAGTTCCGCCAGAGGACAGATACTCCATTTCCTCTGCACGTTCTGCTAGATCCACACAGACATCTACGGCCTTTTTATATTTATATTCGTATCCCTGAATCAGGTTCTGACCGTCCTGATTGATGCCAGACAGAGAGAGAACACGATTGAGGCGGCTGACGGATATTTCAACCTCTGGGTTAATAGACAGTCGGATGGTTCCATAGGGACTCATCAGAAGATAATGTCCTGAGGACAAAAGCAGACATACAACAGCGGCAACTGGAAGCGCGGACTTTATAAAACCAGGGAGCCAGTTTTTCTTTCTGGATCCAGTGTGAGAAAAATTGCGATTATTATAGGAAGAAGATGGATCACCTTCTGAGAATTCCAATCCAGGTTCTACAATTTCTATAATGGAGTCTAGGGTCTGTCCGGTCGCATAATCCATATTAGCAGCCTTCAGAAAGCGGCCATCCTCATCCAATACTACAACATAAGCCATATGGCACTCCATGACCAGATATTTCATTTAGCCGTGCCTCCTTTCAGCTGAGAGAGATGTTCCCGTATTATCTCAAAACCGTTTGTAAATGCAAGCAGAATAGCTACAAGATATTTTCTGTGGCGTTCCAGAGTTTTCTTTTCTACGCCCGCGCCGTGAGACAGCTGACGAAGGGGAAGTTTGCCGCTTCGAACCATCTGATTCAGTACTTCGGGATGGCTTTTGGCGTAGTCCAGAACTTTGAGACAGGCGTCCAATGTCCGTTCCTGCCGCGGACAGCTGTCAGCCACATCCGTAAGGGATAGTCCAAATGATGCCAGTTCGATGGAAAAATTTTCGATTTCCGCCTGTGCTGCAGCCATGTCTGTATAATCGGAAATATAATTGACTCCTGGATCAGCCTGCTCCAAAATCACACGCCCTTGCTCATTCTCTGGCTGATCCAGGGAAAGATGGCCGCTGTGACGCTGTTCTTTGCGGAAATAGTCAATCAGCCGGTTGCGGATTCCGACTGCTGCCAAGGGAAGAAAGGGTCCTCTGGCCGGATTATACGCTGTTATGGTCTCATAAAAAGCAAACATAGCCACTGAAAGTTCCTCGTCCCTTCCTTCGACAGGCGGACGGTGAAGGAAACGGGATGTTTCTGCTCGGATAAATGGCATATAAGAACGTATCAGCTGGTCGGCAGTGTCCGGATCCTGTTTTGCTTTTAAAACCAGCTGGACGATCCTGTGTTCCTCGTATATCATATAAATCCTCCCACCATACAAAATACAAAAGTAACTGTTCAAGAAAAGGCCCCATCCTGAATCGTTACATACAAAATATAAAAGAACAAAATATAGAAATACTGGGTCATAAGACATTCACTTAAATTATCCATGAAAATGCGCTGAAAGGCAAGATATTTTAGCTATTTATTGGCCACTAAAAAAATACTTGACAGATTTGGGCCTTATGTTATAATGAAAAAGTGTGTTCAGAACACTTATGTTTTGGTGCACAAAAGCTGAAAGACACAGCAACCAACAGTCAATATCACAGGAGGTGAAAAGGATGCCAACATTTAACCAGTTAGTTAGAAAGGGAAGACAGACCAGCGCAAAGAAGTCTACTGCACCAGCTCTGCAGAAGGGTTACAACTCTTTACAGAAGAAGGCAACAGACGTATCTGCACCACAGAAGCGCGGCGTATGTACCGCTGTTAAGACTGCTACCCCTAAGAAGCCTAACTCTGCACTTAGAAAGATCGCCAGAGTACGTCTTTCCAATGGTATCGAAGTAACAAGCTACATCCCAGGAGAGGGACACAACCTTCAGGAGCACAGCGTTGTTCTGATCCGTGGAGGAAGAGTTAAGGACCTGCCAGGTACCAGATACCACATCGTTAGAGGTACACTGGATACAGCAGGCGTAGCAAACAGAAAGCAGGCTCGTTCCAAGTACGGCGCTAAGAGACCAAAAGATAAGAAGTAATCTCACAGCAGTTTGGAACAAACCAGATTAGTACCACTAACAGCAGTAAAGTGACTGCGAAAGATATTTTCGCATTTGTTAGTGCCGGATCCGTGATATTGTACCTGTGGTTGCAGGAAATATATAGACCGAGCACGAACACATTTTATGGAAACTTGTGAGTACCGTTGAGTTAATGGAAACTGCCTGTATCATTTCTGATAAAGGGCAGCATATTAAGGAGGGAAGTAACGTGCCACGTAAAGGACATACTCAGAAAAGAGACGTTCTGGCAGACCCGATCTACAACAATAAGGTTGTAACAAAGCTGATCAACAATATCATGTTAGACGGCAAGAAGGGTGTTGCACAGAAAATCGTATACGGCGCATTCAATCGTGTAGCTGAAAGCACCGGTAAGGATGCAATCGAAGTATTTGAAGAAGCAATGAACAACATTATGCCTGTACTTGAGGTTAAGGCAAAGCGTATCGGCGGCGCTACCTATCAGGTGCCCATCGAGGTTAAGCCAGAGAGAAGACAGGCCCTGGCTCTGCGCTGGATCACTCTGTACTCCCGTAAGAGAGGCGAGAAGACCCAGGAGGAGAGACTGGCAAACGAGATTATGGACGCAGCCAACAACACTGGCGCATCCGTAAAGAAGAAAGAAGATATGCACAAGATGGCAGAGGCAAACAAGGCGTTTGCTCACTACCGTTTCTAAGCTGCACATCGGCTTTGCTCGATAAATTAAGGAGGAAAATCCCTTGGCTGGAAGAGAATATCCGTTGGAGAGAACCAGAAATATCGGAATTATGGCTCATATCGATGCTGGTAAGACCACTACGACAGAGCGTATTCTGTATTATACTGGTGTAAACTATAAGATCGGTGATACCCATGAGGGTACTGCTACCATGGACTGGATGGCCCAGG
>OASY01001393.1_pt1 | contig 10433 bp, 12 predicted proteins | sample 1501231 | NCBI WGS metagenome assembly OASY01 (sample SAMEA2579917, study PRJEB22360) | human gut metagenome | biome: human gut; feature: human-associated habitat; material: faeces | place: Denmark | collected 2008/2010 | reverse complement strand
GAAGCCACGCAAGCACCTTAAAATCACCATCATACACTAAATCAGTAAGTTGGCACATTACCCGTAAAAGAGTGTGCGCGACTAGAATTCCCGCCAAAATATAAAGTCCGCTTGGTTCCGCTGACAGATATAAGTTATAGACAGATGGAAACCTGGATGGCCACCGCCAGCCGCGAAAGGGTATCCAAACTCTGAATGAAACAGCAAATGGCCATCACGCGGTCGTGTTTCCAGAGCATTACGCAAAGCCCTCACGCCAGATCAGCATCAGCAGTTAATTTAAGGGCTGAACCGATAATCCGATGTGAATATAGATCAACAACAAGCGCGAGATAACACCATCTGTCCCGCAGGCGAATAAAGCTGATGTCGCCGCACCAGACGCGATTTGGTGCGGTGGGGTAACTGCCGGTTCAGTGAGTTTGGCAATGGCGGAGTGTTGTCTTCGTTTACCCAGTAGCGATGCTTAACCGGCTGTCGACTTGTCAGCCCCCATTCCCGCATCAGTTGTCGCGCCAACCACCGGCTGCAACAACATCTGACTGATTGCCCGGCTACCGGCAGCGCCACTACTGAGAGGAATGGAAAGTCCCCACCTGTCACGAACAGTGCAAAAGTGGTTCTTCCGCAACCTGGGGGGAGATTTTCATGCCAGTGGACTCATTACCCTCTGCCTGAGTAGTTCAAATCTGGCTCGACCATACATCTGGCGTTTCAACATCTTCAGACGATTTACATGACCTTCGACAACACCATTACTCCAGCGACTGCCGATTGCCTCACATATAGCCTCAGCATCAGCTTCCATCCCCGCAGCTACGCGCCGAAGTTCTGCTGAACCGCTTTCGTGGACTCGAGTGAACCAGCTGCTTAGCTGTGATTTTAAGGGGTTAATTGCCAGGCTGGAGGTATTACGAACAGCGGCAATCGCCGATGAACAACGTAAACGGATTCATGTAAACCGTTACGGTATTATTGCCCGGGATTCTCGCGTTTTACATGCGCGTGAAATACAACGAATGGCGTCCGAACGCCGTCATGCCACGCTGGTAGCCTTTGTTATTGAAAAGCAGGCAGCAATTACAGATTGAACCGCCCCGGGTTTCCTGGAGAGTGTTTTATCTGTGAACTCAGGCTGCCAGATCATCGTTTCCGATGGAAGCATAATAAGCTTTTTCTGCTTCTGCCGGAGGAGTATGGCCCAGCCTTCCCAGCAATCGTCGATTGTTATACCAGTCCACCCACGTTAGTGTGGCCAGTTCCACTTCTGCACGGTTTTTCCAGCTCTTACGGTGTATTACCTCCGCTTTGTAAAGACCATTGATGCTCTCCGCCATCGCGTTGTCATACGAGTCGCCTGTACTTCCTGTTGATGCCAGTAATCCGGCTTCCTTAAGCCGCTGTGTGTAGGCCAGCGATACATACTGAGAACCTTTATCACTGTGATGGACCGTGCCGGACGGTCGACGGGCCCATAACGCCTGCTCCAGTGCATCCAGCACGAATGTCGTTTCCATAGACGATGAGACCCGCCACCCCACGATGTATCCGGCAAACACATCAATGATGAACGCCACATAGACGAAGCCCTGCCATGTGCTGACGTAAGTAAAATCAGCCACCCACAGCTGGTCAGGTCGTTCTGCCACGAACTGACGGTTTACGCGGTCGCCTGCGGCAACGGCTTTCCGGCTGATGGTCGTACGGACCTTTTTACCCCGGAGAACACCGGCAAGTCCCATAACCGCCATGAGACGTGCCACTGTACATCTGGCCACCCTGATTCCTTCCCGTAACAACTGACGCCAGACTTTACGCACACCGTACACCTGATGATTTTCATCGTATACGCGCTGTATCTCTCTCTTCAGCCAGTCGTCGTGCTGCGCACGGGCACTGCGTTTATCCGGATGATGTCGCTGTTGCTGACAATGGTAATACGTTGACGGGGCAATATGCAGTTCGCTGCATACCGGTCCGACCCCGTACTGCTCACGCAGCTTATCCAGCAGTGGCATCATTTTTTCCAGAGGCGGTCGAACTCCGCCTTCGCAAAATAAGCGGAAGCCTGGCGAAGGATATCGTTACTGCGGCGCAGTTCACGATTTTCACGTTCCAGCTCTTTCAGACGCTGACGTTCAGCGCTGGTGAGCCCACCATCACCGCCCCCGGTATCCCGCTCATGCTGGCGAACCCAGACACGCAGAGTCTCCGGCGTACAGCCAATCTTTGGGGCAATGGAACAAATTGCCGCCCACTGTGAGTCATATTCATCCTGACTTTCCAGAACCATACGAATCGCCCGCTGACGGACTTCGGGGGAAAAACGAGTATTTTTAGTCATCCTGTTTACCTCTTTCTCAGGGAGTTTAGTCTCCAGGATTTCCGGGGCGGTTCAGATCTGGCAATTGATATGTTCTGCAAATTGATTGGCAGCACGAGGCGCAGAGCAGAGATAAGCCAGAAAGAGCGTCGTCTGAAAGTTGCTGAAGTACTTGAAGTCGTAGCTCGGGATCATATTAAGCTGGGACAGGCTCTCCTGGCAGCACGTGACGGTAATACTGATATTGAATCCGTAATAACAGCATCACTCGGCTGGGAAGGTTTGATTGCCAGTATGGAGGCTGTAGCTTCGGTGGCATCTTCCCATCACTGTTCTGAACTGGATGCACCAGAAAGTCCACACCAGAATGGTGAAAGAGGTTCTGAAAGCCGTCGCCAGAGCCAATAACCACCCTTATCAGTCCATATTTGCAGACTTTATCACCGGTCATCCCTCCTGCACGGTCTGTTTCCGGGAAACCTTCCACAAAATGTACCCGGATTCACCGTACGAATACGTCACGTTCTGCCATACCTGCCGTCGTTTTGATTTATAGAAACAGAAGCGGAGATGAAGGCAGATGACCCGAAGTGGTGGTGATTTTCAGCCCCGACCGCTGAAACGCCTGTTCACAGTCAACCAGTGCTGGACGTCCTTCCTGGATGCGGGCGGTCTGCGCGATATCGAGGTTGAGGCTGTCTCCAAAATGCTGGCCTGCGGCACGCTGATACTGGGCGTGAAGGAATACAACTGCGATAAACCTGACTGCCCCTACGTCAGATACGTCACTAACTCATGCGGCAGCCGTGCCTGCCCGTCCTGCGGAAAGAAGGCCACAGACCTGTGGATAGCGACACAGCTGAATCGTCTTCCTGACTGCGACTGGGTACACCTGGTCTTCATCCTGCCGGACACGCTGTGGCCGGTGTTCGAAAGCAACCGCTGGCTGCTGAATGACGTGTGCCGTCTGGTGGTGGAGAATCTGCTGTATGCCGCCCGAAAACGGGGGCTGGAACCCGGTATCTTCTGCGCCATCCATACGTATGGCCGTCGTCTCAACTGGCATCCGCATGTACATGTGTCTGTAACCTGTGGAGGTCTGAATAAGCATGGTCAGTGGAAAAAGCTGAGCTTCCTGAAAGACACGATGCGTTCACGGTGGATGTGGAATATGCGGCAGCTGCTTCTGAAAGCGTGGTCAGAGGGGATGGCAATGCCGGAGTCGTTGTCACATATCACGACGGAATCACAGTGGAGAAGCCTGGTGCTGAAAGCCGGCGGAAAATACTGACATGTGTACATGTCGAAGAAGACAGCCGGAGGGCGGAATACGGCACGCTACCTGGGTCGTTATCTGAAGAAGCCACCAATAGCGGCTTCCCGACTGGCGCATTACAACGGAGGATCGAGTCTGAGCTTCCGTTACCTGGAGCACAAAACGGGAGAAACGGCGACGGAAACGCTGACACAGCGGGAGCTGGTCGCGAGGCTGAAACAGCACATCCCGGAGAAGTTTTTTAAGATGGTGAGGTACTTCGGGTTCCTTGCCAACCGGGTGTGTGGAGAGAAGCTGCCGCAGGTGTACCGTGCTCTGGGGATGGATAAACCGGAACCAGTGGCGAAAGTGTGCTATGCACAAATGGTGAAACAGTTCCTGAGTCGTGACCCGTTCGAATGCGTACTGTGTGGCGGCCGGATGGTATACCGCCGGGCCATTGCGGTGCTGAATGTATCAGGGCTGAAGAAAAACGCGCGGGATATCAATCTGCTGAGGTATATGCCGGCCTGACACAGGCTAAGTGTACCCGGGAATCGGTGCAAGAATAAAAAACAGCCAGTTGCGGTATAAGAATCGACCATACAGAGAGAGAAAACACCGGAGTGGTGGGGAAAAACAGAAAGGCTCACGTGGCATAAGGCGTGGACAATGGTATCGACTGGTTTTTCAATTTCCTATACGTCAAGGCAAATAATGCGCGTTAGCGCATGGAAGGCGGCACTCTGTTGTTACATATGGCACAGGTGTAAAACCGCCGAAGCCCGGCGTAAGCCGGTACTGATTGATAGATTTCACCTTACCCATCCCCAGCCCTGCCAGACCATATCCGCTTTCAGCCATGATAGAGCTTCTGTGCGCGGTCGGAGTGGTCCCGACGAGGGTTTACCCGAAGTCGGGGCGTATCTCCGCGTTAGCGGGCCGTTAGGGCCGCTTACGAGCGTGTACTGAGAACTTCCAGCCAGAAGACTGACAGCGATGATGGAATATAGTTACAACATTCATAATTAAAAGCGACTCTGTTCCGGCCCGGAGGGCCGGGGCGGGGCCGCTTTTCAGTTATGAGGGAGGGGCTTTGTGGTTTCAGTTCTGCTCGGGAGCGGGGTTTTTCTGGTGGTTGTATTTGAGTGTTGTAACTAAAGTGGCTCGGCCCGGGGCCCGCCGCTTGCGGTGGGAGGTGCATGTCTGTCTGTCCACAGGACAGGCAGTGAATAAGTCTTCTTTTTAAATGAGTGTCATTAAGTAGTTTAAAGGAGATATAAACAGGTGTTTAAAAGATACATTGCACCCTGTAAGGCTGCCGGCTGGCGCTTTATGACATGAACGGTTGTAACCTTATGGGGAAGTCTCTTGCAGTTTAATGTGGATAAACAAAATTGCCCGTCTGTGAGGCGTATTTTGTATTAAAAACAGGGGGAACCGGATGCTCCAGAAGCTGGATGATGAGATTGTTTTTTGTATGTGGTGCTGATTTTTTGTGCGCTGTCGGGCTTCAGACGTGCGGAAGCCTCCGGCGCGGGCCTGATTATTCAGAGGAGGTCAGGTTCAGGGGGAAGCTGTGGCCAGCCGGCTGTAATTGCGGTTACGTGACAGAATCATGCGCTCCTTCACACGACGCTCCACTTCGCGTTTTACCGTCTCACCATTAGCAGTAAAGCGCCCTTCCGAGATTTCACGCGTCAGCTGCCGTTTCACCAGGGTGACGATATCCTGACGTTCCCTGTTCGCATCACGACGCGCACGGGCACGTTTTATTCCACGGGACTTAAGCTCTGTCTGGTAACTGCGGAAACGCTCACGCACAAAACGCCAGGCTTTCGCTATCAGCTCATCCATACCCAGGGTATCCAGCCCCTGCTTTTTGCGCTGTTTGTTTTCCCATTCAACACGACTGCGGCGCGCAGCTGCCACTGCATCCTCAGACACATCAAGGGCAGCAAACAGAGCCGGTGTGAACGTGATGTCGGTCGGAATGTAGCACCCGATAAGCGGGTCATATTCCGTCTGGTAGGTAATCAGTCCCAGCTCTGACAGGAACGTCAGGGCCCGGGTGGCACGGGTGATGGAGAGTTTTCCTGCACCAGACTCTGTCGCCAGTCCGCACTCAATGGCCAGTGTGGTGATGGAACACTGGACGCGGTTGGCCAGCGGGTCATAGTGGAAACACAGCCCCTGCAGCAGCGCATCAATAGCCCGTCGACGCAGCACCGGTGGCATGCGCCGACGCAGACCACGGGAACGGGCATGCGCCACATGAATGGCGAAATCAAAACGGGAGGTGAAGCCCACCGCCTTTTCCATCAGTTTTTCGCAGAACTTCAGCGTTCCGGCACCTTCACGGGGAGTGAACACCGGATTCGGGTTCTTTACCTGGCGGTAATACGTTTGTTGAAGATCAGTCACACCATCCTGCACTTATGTTGCACAGAAGGAGTGAGCACAGAAAGAAGTCTTGAACTTTTCCGGGCATATAACTATACTCCCCGCATAGAGCAACAGCTTCTATGCAGTTTCTTGTTAGCCCCGATAATCTTTCTCACTCGCCAAAGTTAAAGAAGATTATCGGGGTTTTCACTTTTCTGGCTCCTGTAAATCCACATCAGAACCAGTTCCATGCCACCTTATGGCGTGGCCAGCCATAAAATTCCTTAAACGATCAGTAATCTAGCATGCTACGCCATAAAGTAAAGTCTTTACTTTAGTATATCCAGTCTCTGCAGTTCATCTTTGATGATTTTCTCAACGAACTGAGCCTGTGTTATCCCCTCTCTCTCGCAGTACTCAACCATGAGATCTTTCAGAGGATTTTTGACAAAAACTTTTATCTCTTTGTGTGTAAGACGTTTTCTTGCAACAGCGGCCATTTGTTTCTCAGAGTCAGTCATAGGCTTACCTCTGCGCACAAACCGCTTTTGACTCAATGAGGAAGTCACTGCATTTTCTGTCTGCGACATCTCGCCTCCTCAATACTCAAACAGGGATCGTTTCGCAGAGGATACTACAGTTTTTTGAAATCAGCGACTTGAGAATTGTGACGAAGATCTGTGTTGGCGCACAAATCAACGGGGATTACTGTCGTTTAATGTGATTTAAACTGTGAAATAGTATGGTTTTCAGTTATAGAAACGCCGGGAGCGGGGAAAACTTGCTTTTTCCCGTTTCCGGGGTTGGACAACTGAGCAACGCGAAGGCGTCAGCTACGATGTTCCGGTGACTGCTGATCAGCCCCTGTTGTATTCAGCCATTCTCCGGTCATCTGCAGCAGTTTTCTGGCATCGTGGCTTCTGAGCAACGGAATACCAGCCTGCCTCAGAACCTCTTCCAGAAGAATATCCCGGCGTCTGCGTTCCGGTCGTAAATGGCTGGCATCACCCAGCTCTACTGCTGCAACAATACTGAACGAACGCCGCTCAACGATAACCACATCAACATGCCACTGAGACACCATCCTGAATAACTGCCACCACTGGCGTGATCGTGGCCGGATATTCCCGTTCAGCTGGACGATATCCGCGACCCGTACCTGCGGACACAGATACCACCGCTTCATATCCACAATTCTGAACAGTCCTTTCATAAAACTGACTTCCCTTTCTGTCAGCAGCGTCTTCTGACGTTGCCAGTATTCACCGCTGGACAGTATTCGCTCTGCATCACCGGTCCGTATACCTGCCGCATGCAATTGCATCAGCAAATGAGAATGCTGATTTACACTTCTGAGGATAATCCGGATAAGTAACGCTGCAATAATCAGAACAATAAGAATAAAAATAATCAGCTTCATTGTTTATCTGCTCCTGGTAATTAATTATTGCTGAATTATTACCTTACATATTTCCATATTTCTTTTGGTATCCTGTCATATAACTTTCCGGTGATTAATTCTGCTAACCGGTGGTCTGCTGCTGAATTAAATGATTCACGTTCACTGTTCGATAAACTGTCTCTGTTTTTATGAATAATTTTTTCCAGCGTATTGACTGATGAACATCGCCGTAACTGATACAGCCATTCCTGTTTTGTTTTTGCCATTTTTATTCCCGCTAAGAACAAATGAATGATAGGATTGCCATCGCTTTATTTACGGTGCCTCCATATCCAGGGGGGGAACCGGATCAGCATCTGACCAGAGCCCACGTTTTTGTTGTCTGGCTTCGTTCTGAAGGACAGGCAGCACGGGATCTGTGTTGTACTGCTCATATACCCAGGCAGCCCCGGCCCGGACCATAAACTGATTAATATTCATTCCGTCTGGCGCATAAACCTGCCCGAGAATACGACCATAACGATCTCGCTGAAAATATGTGACGGTAACCGTTTTTCCTGCGACCAGTGATTTCATCATGTCTGTTGACCACCGGCCATAATCCTGTTTCTTTTCCGGTGCATCAATATTTACCAGCCTGATCCGCACTGCCTTCCGTGAGTCCATGACCTCGATGGTATCACCGTCCAGTACACGAACAACCCGTCCATGAATATCTGCAGACAATACCGGCCATGAAAAGATAAATAATACCAGTGGAATATATTTCCTCATGTTATTCTCCATATCAGATAAAATGGCACCTGTATTTCAGGCGTCCTGAACATTGCAGCACACAATGAATAACACCTTATTTTGTGAAATTAATCGCAAAATATAAAATCACGACTTAACACGAAAAAAAACCTGTGCTACTCAGAACTGTCCGGTTATACTGCCCGACCGGATATTAAAAAAAGCAAATTTCATGCATTATTCAGCCTTCTGAATCCCTGGAGTAATGAAGGCTGCTTTTTTCGTGCGTCCACTGACCTCCAGAATAACGGCCCGGCTTCCGGCACGCTGCCAGCGCCAGACCTGACCGTTCCGTGAACTGTTTCTGAATCCATTCATATTTCTGTCCCCCTTTAGTTGTCAGTATTATTGTGATAAATAGTTCAGTGGACTGGCTTTCTTTCGGGTACGGAAGTTATTTCCTTTTAAGCCTTATTTCCCTGCCTCCTCTCTCTGATGGAGGCTTTTTTTACTTCTCATCAAGCACGGCCTGAAGTTCTGCCTTTATCCGGTTCTGGCGGCGGATTTTATCCAGACGCTCTGCCGCATACGCTTCCTCCTCCTGAGAAATATGCTCCGTCACATACCCTTCCGTGTCATACCGGCAGGCACCGGCTTTCATGGCACACAGATAGCTTTCTGAACGGGTGATGGCCTTCAGCGCCCTGCGCAGTTTTTTATGCGAGAGCGGGATATTCCGCTGCGCCACGTCTTCCAGTAACACGTCCCGGATACCGCAGGCCAGAAGCCGGGGGGTGTCACCGTCAAATAATCCCGGCCACCAGGGCTTCAGGGTGTTCACGGCTTCATCCAGTGTGGGCAGGTTCAGATAAATGGACAGCGCCTGTCTGGCCTGCGCTTTTTTTGCCGCCAGCTCTGCCTCCCGAGCCGCTTTCTCCGCCAGCTTCTGCTTTTTCACCTTCCATTTTGGTGGCGTGGTGACATTGATGATGGTTTTCCGGCTGCGGACAGGCACTGTTCCCTCTGTCTTCCGCTTCAGTGTCAGTACCGGTCGCTTCTGCTCTGTCATGCTGTGTTCTGCCTCTGACGAATCATCCTCTTGCGGCCAAAGATACCACACCCGTCACAGCGCCAGAACGCCCAGCACAGCCAGATGACAGGCATAGAACGTCGGGAAAAAATCCCCGGGCCAGAAACGGGGTAATGATTTTCCTGCACACGACACCAGACCAACGGTCAGCACCGTCATAACAAGGCCGGCCACCGCCGCTGCATCACTGGTGGCAAGGTTAAGCGCCGGAATCACGGCCAGCAGGCAGGCGACCAGCGCCAGACGTTCCGTTCTGTCTTCCGCCCGGTACAGCCGGTGGCTGACTGCCAGCATCAGCAGCCCGGCAATGCCGTAACTGGTGCCGGACAAAGGCCCCCACAGGGCCATCAGAAGAATGGCCGCTGCTGTACGCCACCCACTGCGCGTTTCATACCATGTCAGCACCTGTGCCGCAACTGCAAAGGCAAACAGGATATTCCCCTCATACCAGGGAAAGCCGGCCAGATAATATGCGAACTGGGCAATCACCGCCCATCCCCACAGCCGGTTAATGGCCACCTGCCGGATATGCGTATGACGGGACAGATTCAGCCCCCACACCAGGGCAAACAGCGGAAAAGCACCGCGCCCGGCCAGAAACATCCATTCCTGCTTCAGCTGGAATATCAGATTGATGTGGTCCAGTACCATCAGCGCCAGTGCCACCGTTTTGATGATATCCCGCTGTCCGGGTGACCAGACCAGCAACGACTGCAACCAGGTATCGGTCCGGGCAGCCAGTGAATCGTTACGTGTGTTCGTGTTATCCGTTGTCATCAGCGTTTGTCTTCCTGTATCAGTCTCCGCCCAGGGTTTTCTCTTTCTGCAGGTCACGAACCATATCCCGTTCCATCTGCTGCAGACGCTCCTGCAGCAGATTTTCCCGGGCAATTTCCCTGACAGCTTCCCGCTCCCGTTGTGGTTCACGCAGTACACTCTCCGGCAGTGCGGTTTCCCGTTCAGAGGTGACAGCACGGTCACGCTCCTGCCCGGCAATCTCCCTGACAGCCTGCTCTGTTTTGCCGTCCGGCAGGTCAGGTTTGTTCTCTGCCATTTTACGGACAATTTCATCTGCGCGGCGTTCCGTTTCACGGCGGATAGCCTCTTCAGCCTGCCGCTGTGCCAGCACCTCTGCCGTGACCGGTTCGCCATTTCCGGCCCCCGGCTGGACGCTGTTATCCGGGATATTGTAGTGGCACAGTAAATTTGGCCACCTGATTAAAGGTGATATTCTCACCTCAAC
>OASY01001387.1_pt1 | contig 10483 bp, 7 predicted proteins | sample 1501231 | NCBI WGS metagenome assembly OASY01 (sample SAMEA2579917, study PRJEB22360) | human gut metagenome | biome: human gut; feature: human-associated habitat; material: faeces | place: Denmark | collected 2008/2010 | reverse complement strand
AAGCCATTGCTTTCGTGCCGCTTCAGGGCGTGACGGTCGCGGAGCTCGCGGCGGCCGCGGCCGCCGCGTCGATCGCGGACGAAACGCCTGAAGGCTACTCGATCACGCGGCTTGCGAAAGAGCGCTACAACGTGCAGATCGATATCAATTCCTTCAAGGGCGCGAAGTTTGTCGCGTTCAGCGCCCAGACCCGCATGTCCGGGCTCGATCTCGGAGACCGTAGCATCCGTAAGGGTGCCATGTCCGCGATCAGCGCCTGGCTACGGCAGAAAGGGATGGCGCTTCCGAAAGAGGCTGAGCAGAAAGCGATCAGCATGGGCCGCCGCGGCGCGACCCCGCTTATCGTCGCTGAAAACGGCCGGGTTCTCGGTATCGTGGAACTGAAGGACGTGATCAAGACCGGTATCCGGCAGCGGTTCAATCAGCTGCGGAGCATGGGTATCCGGACTGTGATGCTGACAGGCGATAACCGCTATACGGCAGCCGCGGTGGCAGGCCGGGGGGGGGCAGCCGCGATGGCAGCCGAGGCGGGGCTTGATGACTACGTGGGTGAAGCGACCCCGGAGGATAAGCTTCGGATCATCCGCCGCTATCAGGCCGAGGGGAAACTCGTTGCCATGACGGGTGACGGAACGAATGACGCTCCGGCGCTCGCGAAGGCGGACGTCGCGGTCGCGATGGGGAACGGCACGCAGGCCGCGAAGGAAGCCGGGAACATGATTGATCTCGACTCAAGCCCCACGAAGCTTCTCGACATTATCGATATCGGCAAGCAGATGCTTCTCACGCGCGGCGCGCTCACCACGTTCTCCGTGAGCAACGATATCGCGAAATACTTTTCCATTATTCCGGCCGCCTTTGCGACGACTTATCCTGAGCTTTCCGTGCTGAACGTGATGCATCTTTCGTCACCGGAAAGCGCGGTGCTGTCGACCGTGATCTTCAACGCGCTCATCATTCTGCTGCTGATCCCGGTCGCGATCCGAGGCGTCCACTACAAGGCTTCTTCCCCGATCAGGCTTCTGCGGCGAAATGTCGTGGTGTACGGTTTCGGCGGCCTGATTGTGCCGTTTGTGCTGATCAAGGCGATTGATATGGCGCTGGCCTATCTCGGGATCTTCTAGGAGCAAAGGCCATGGTTCTGAAAGCAGCGAAAAACGCGATCATCATCTTTCTCCTTCTCGGGATTGTCTGCGGTGTCGGTTACCCCGCGCTGGTCACCGTGATCGCTCAGAAAGCTTTCCCGGAGCAGGCGAACGGGTCGATCGTCTATAAGGACGGGAAACCGGTCGGAAGCCGCCTGATCGGGCAGGAGTGGACTCAGCCGAAGTACTTCTGGGGGCGCCCGAGCGCGATCCCGGGGGGCGCGAATAACGCCATGACGTCGACGAGCTCGAATGACGGTCCGACGAGCCCCTGGCTCATCAATAAGGTGCGCGACCGGGTTGCGGCGCAGCGTAAGGCGAACCCCGACGCGAAGGGACCGGTGCCGCAGGATCTCGCGACAACCTCCGCCTCCGGGCTTGACCCGGATATCACGCCCGAAGACGCGCTCTGGCAGGTGGAGCGCGTGGCGAAAGCGAGAAAAATGAAGAAGCAGGATCTCGAGAAGCTCGTGCACGATATGACTGAGGAGCCGTTCCTCGGTTTCCTTGGGGAAGAGCGCATCAATGTTCTCGCGCTCAACATGGAGCTTGACAGGCGAGCGGAGCAGATCCGGCAGAGCGAGAAGAGCGGCAAGAGCGGAAAGCGCCGCTAGACCGACTAAAAGACTGACAGAGAGGAGGCATGCACCATGAGAGACGATACCGAAGAGAGACCCGATCCGGACGCGCTTCTGGCCTCCATACAGAAGTCTGAGGATGAGAGCGGCCGAGGGAAGCTGAAGATCTTCTTCGGCGCCTGCGCCGGGGTTGGCAAGACCTACACGATGCTCACTGAGGCGAAGGCGCAGCTGAAGGCTGGGGTCGACGTTGTGGTGGGACTCGCGGAAACCCATGGCCGCGAGGAAACGAGTGAGCTGCTGGACGGCTTTGAGATTCTTCCGAAGCGGACCGTTCAGGGCCGCAGCAACCTTCACGAATTTGATATTGAGGCGGCACTGAAGCGCCACCCGCAGCTCCTCGTGGTGGATGAGCTCGCGCACTCCAATCTCCCCGGGAGCCGCCACGCGAAGCGCTGGCAGGATGTGGAGGAGCTGCTCGAAGCCGGGATCGATGTATACACCGCGCTTAATGTCCAGCATCTCGAGAGCCTGAATGACGTGGTGGCCGGCATCACCGGGATCACGGTCCGCGAGACCGTGCCGGACCGGATTTTTGATGAAGCCTGGGAAGTGCGGCTTGTCGATATTCCGGCGGACGAACTCCTGAAGCGGCTGGACGAAGGGAAGATCTATCTCCCGAATATCGCGGCACGCGCCGCGCATAACTTCTTCCGGAAGGGGAACATCATCGCGCTCCGCGAACTCGCGCTCCGCCGCACGGCGGACCGCGTGGACGCTCAGATGCGGGCGTATCGCCAGGAGAGCGCCATCGCGACCGTGTGGGAAGCGCAAGACCGGCTGCTCGTCGCGATCGGCACGAGCACCGACAGCGCGCGTCTCGTGCGTGAAACGGCGCGTCTCGCGAACCGCATGAAGGCTGAGTGGATCGCGGTCCACGTGGAGGATCCTTCGAGACCAGACAGTGAAGAGAAGAAGCGGGTATTCGATGTGCTGAATCTCGCCGGTCAGCTCGGAGCCGAAACCACGGTGCTTTCAGGGAGCGATCCGGTCGCGGTGATCGCGGAGTACGCGCGGCGCCGCAATGTGACGAAGATCGTGCTCGGCGCGAAGCCCCGCTCGAAATTCGCGATTTTCCGCGCGGGGGTCGCCGATAAGCTTCTTACCCGATACCCGGATCTCGACGTGGTGCAGATCGCGCTCGAGGATTCCAAGACCCGCGAGCGCTCGAAGTGGCTGAATGGTGAAGGGAACGCCCCGGCGATCAATTACCTCTGGGCAACGATCGCCTGCGTGGCGACGCTTGTCGCCACCGCGTTCCTGCTCTCCATCTTCGAGCCCGCGAACGTCATCATTCTGATTCTTCTGATGGCGGTCGCGGTGGGCGCCGTCTGGGGCTGCGGGCCGGCCGCCTGGGCGGTGTTCCTCGCGGCGCTCGCGTTTGACTTCTTCTACGTGCCGCCGATTCTGAAGTTCACGACGAATAACACGCAGTACATCTTCACTTTCTTCCTTGTCCTCATCACGGCGGTCTATGTCGGTCTGATGTCAGGGAAGCTGCGCCGCGAGGCGGATCTCGCCTGCGTGCGTGACTTCCGGAGTTCCGCGGTGGCGGAGCTCGCGAAGGAACTCACGAAGTCGATCACGGTGGAACAGGTGGCGGAAGTGGTGCAGCGTCATCTTTCGCCGCTCCTTCAGGCCGATATCTCGCTTGGGTTCCCGGATCACGATGACCGGCTGAGCTTCAAGTCGAAGAAACTCCCCGATATTGAAGTGGCGCAGTGGTCTTACGACCACTCGCAGGAAGCGGGGCTTGGAACGATGACACTCTCAGCCGCGAAGGAACGGATGATTCCGCTCCTCACGAGGCGGCGCTGCTGGGGTGTGATGGCGCTCAGTCCGACCGGTGCCCTGACGTTGGAGAACCCCGATACAAAGCGGCTGCTTGACGCCTGCGCGGTGCAGGTCGCTCAGACCATAGAGCGAATCGAGTACTCAAATATCGCGAAAGACGCGATGATCCGCGGAGAAGCCGAGAGGATGCGCGCGACGCTGCTTGGCGCCGTGTCCCGCGATATCAGCCTTCCGGTGAACTCGATTCTGAAGACCACGGAGAAACTCCTCCCTGAGCTGCTCGGGAGCCCGTACTCCGCCGCGGTCTCTTCTATTCAGGGGCAGGCCGCGCTGCTTCGCCGTCTCACCGGGAACCTGAAGGAGATGGCGCGGCTGCAGGCCGGGAACGCGGAACTCGATCTCGCGCAGATCGATATCTCGCAGCTCATCACGGAAGCCGCGGGACAGTTCTGGAGCATTGATTCCGGGAAGACGATTCAGACGGATGTGTCCTCTGATCTCCCGAAGGTCCGGATCGACCGGTCGCTTATCATGCGGGCGCTCGAGAACCTGATCGATAACGCGGAAAAGTATTCCCCGAAGGGAACGCCGGTTGAGATTTCGGCTCAGGGGAAGAATCATGGGGTCGAGATCGTGGTGCGGGATCACGGAAAGGGCATTCCGCAGGGCATCAAAGCCTTCGCGGCTGAAGTGGCGGCAGGGGAGGCCACCTCTGCGCCTCCCGCGGAAAGCGGGGAGCGGAAGGCGGGGCTTGGGCTCGCCCTGGTACGCGTGATCGCAGAGGCGCATCACGGGAAGGTGTCCGCCGCGAATATGCCGGACGGAGGCGCGGCGGTGAAACTCTGGCTTCCGGAGCAGGGGCCTGAGAAGGCGGCCTGAGAAAGCCAAAAATAAGGGCGATCCGACGGATCGCCCTTTTTTTTACCTCTGGGGCAGCGGTGCCCTGGGTGTCAGATGTCAGTCTTTGCGCCCGCAGACCGCGGTGGCAATGTTCGTGAAGACTTCAAAGCCCGGCTTCAGGTTCACCGTGTCCTGGATATCGAAATCCGGACGGTGGTGCCCCTTGTTCTCGCAGCCAAAGAGGAAGAAGCCCGGGTTCCCGCCATGCTCCGCGACCCGGCGCATGAAGAGCGTGCAGTCTTCGGATCCTCCGCAGTGGTGGATATCCTCCACGGTGACACCGGGAACCGCCTCAGCCGCTTTCCGCATCGTCTCCATGGCCTCCGGCGTTGTGACGAGCGTCGTTGCCTGACCGGTCTTGATGAGGTCATACTTCACGCCGAGCATGTCGGCCGCGCCTTTCACCACTTCCTGAGCGCGGGAGAACATGAATTCGTTTGCTTCATGCGTGGAGCCGCGGACCTCGCACTCCATGTGAGCGTGAGCCGGCGTGATGTTGCGGCCTTCACCGGCGTCAAGACGGCCGACGGACACCCGGGTGTCGCCTTCTGATGTGCGGGAAATGGCGTTCAGCATGATCGCGGCGTTCGCGGCGGCAAGGAGCGCGCTGCGGCCGGCCTCAGGCTTTGCGCCGGCGTGAGACTGAATACCGGTGAAATTCACATCGAACTTCGTGGTCGCGAGGTAGCCGTCCGCGCAGAGCTGGATATGGCCGGTCTTCGCGGTGACACCGACGTGAGCACCGAAGAACCAGTCGACATCATCAACGACGCCGGCTGCCACCATGGCGCCCGCGCCTCGCGTCCCTTCTTCAGAAGGCTGGAAGATCAGCTTGATGCGGCCGCAGAGCCGATCCTTGTTATCCGCGAGCCAGTGCGCAACACCGAGGCCGACCGCGGTGTGGGAGTCGTGGCCGCAGGCGTGCATCTTGCCTTTGAAGGTCGAGGCGAAGCCTTCACGCGCGGGCAGATGGTCAGAAGCGGGATCCGTGATCTCCTGAATCGGGAGCGCGTCCATATCGTGACGGAAGGCGAGCGTCGGACCGGGGCGGCCGGTGTCGAGAATACCGACGCAGCCTGTGTAGCCATCCATGCGGCTGAGGAGCTCCTCCGGAACACCGGCCTCACGGGCACGGGTGATGGCTGCTTCAACCGCTTTCGGATCACGCCCGAGAACCGCGTCAGGATTCACCACTTCGCGTCCGAGATGAATTTCAAAACCGAGTTTGGTGAGTTTCTTCGCGACGATCGCGGTGGTTTCGAATTCTGTCCAGCCAAGCTCCGGACGCTTATGAATACGGCGCCGGGTTTCGATCATTTCGGGTACGTAGCGGTCAAATGCATCTGCCATCTTCGAGTCTCCTTCCAGTTGAAATTCCGGTGAAACCGCCGGACTGAAGCGGATCTAGTGTCCGCGTATCAGTCTGTATTGTGACGTCTGCTGTTTAAAATAACGGGTAAAACCGAAGTCATGTATATCTTTTGCAGCGGAAGTCCGGACGATATCCGTATACTTCGGGCGAAAGGAGAGGAGGGAAGATGGGTAACGGCGTACCGCTTTACGAAGCAGCGAAACGGAAGATCCTGAAGCGTCTGGAGACACGCGAGTGGCTTCCCGGGGCGAAGCTGCCGCCTGAAGGCGAGCTCTCGCGCGAACTCGGAGTCAGTGTCGGAACGCTTCGTCACGCGGTGGGGGAACTCTGCGACGAAGGCATTCTCTGGCGGCGCCAGGGCTCTGGCACCTATGTCCGGTCCTATCGGGACGGAGGCGCGGGCTTCTGGAACCGTTTTCAGCCTTTCCAGACCCGGGATGGGATGCCGATGATCATAGTGGACCGAAAGGTTCTGTTTCTGGAAACCATTCCCGCGGGAGACGAGTTCTCTGTCCGTCTTCGTCTGAAGAAAGATGACCCCGTGATTCATGTGCTCCGTCACCAGATCGATAAAAACGGCGAATTTCAGGGGATCGATGAGCTTTATCTGCGGGGAGACTATTTCAAGGGGCTGACATTCGAGCGGTTTGATAAGAATCTGGAGCCGGATGAATCGCTCTACAGCTTCTACGAGCGGGAGTTCGGGGTTGAGATTATGGAGACCTCGAACTTTATTGCCTGGGATATCGGGACAGAGGAACTCGCGAAGCGCCTTCTCGCTCCGAAAATCGCCAATATGCCGCTGATTTTCTATAAACGGGTCTCGAAGACCTATGGACATATTCCGGTGGAGTGCCGTGTTATCCGGGGAAAAGCGTCTGATGTCCAGCTCTCGTTTGATATCACGAGATAAATGTCTGAAGGGTACGGGAAGCCTGGCCGCGGAATGCGGCAGAGCGGAAGAGAATGGGAAAAATCAGATGGTGCCCGGGGAGGGACTCGAACCCTCACGATGTTTAGTCGGCGGATTTTGAGTCCGCTGCGTCTACCATTCCGCCACCCGGGCAATGTGACAATGCATGATGCAAAGACGTCATATTATGCCAAAAAAGGTTTCTCTTTGGTCCAAACCGCAAAAAAAAGGGGGCGGCCGTCTGTCCACGCCGCCCCTAAAAGAGATACCTGAAAACCAGCAGAGAGGAGAAGCTCTGCCGATCCAACTGCTTAACCAGTCCCGACCCCGTGGAACTGATGAGCCAAATACTATCACCAATTGAAAATAATTCTCATTTAACGTTTGAGAAGATTTGACATCTGTCAAATTTACGTCTCTCTCTGCCGAAATCTGCCCACTGCGTATAATTCCACGTTTCCTTTCTTTATCTGGCCAGTCAAGCCATGACAGAACAATATCTATCTGATTTTGATTTCGATCTTCCCGAAGAACTTATTGCCCAGTTTCCGCTGGAACAGCGCGACAACTGCCGGCTGCTGCATGTAGTGCCTGAGGGCGGATACGAAGATCTCCTTTTCCACGACATCAAGAAGCTCCTCCGCCCGGGCGATCTCCTCGTCATGAACAACACGTTCGTGATCAAGGCTCGTCTCCGCGGTCACAAGGCCACGGGCGGCGCAGTTGAGGCTCTGATTGAGCGCGTGACCGGAGAGAAGAGCGCGATCGCGATGATGCGCGCGAGCAAGTCCCCGAAGGCGGGGACGGAAGTGATTTTCGAGAACCACGAGGGTGAGAAGCTCCCGGTGAAGGTGGGTGAGCGCGAGGGCGAGTTCTTTGAGCTCGAGTTCCCGGATGCTGTGCTGCCGCTTCTTGATAAGTTCGGCAGCACGCCGCTGCCTCCTTATATTGAGCGCGACGCGAACGCGAAGGACGAGTCGACCTATCAGACGGTTTACGCGAAGATCCCGGGCGCGGTGGCCGCGCCGACCGCGGGTCTGCACTTTACGCGCGAGCTCCTCGATGAACTGAAGGCAGAGGGGATCGACGAAGCGTATGTGACGCTGCACGTCGGCGCCGGCACCTTCCAGCCGGTCCGTGAGGAGAAGCTTTCTGAGCACAAGATGCACTCCGAGTGGTACTCGGTGTCGCCTGAAGTGGCGGCAAAGGTGAATGAGACGAAGGCGAAGGGCGGCCGCATTGTGGCGGTCGGCACCACGTCGCTCCGCCGCGGCAGTGGCTCCGGGCCGGATTCAGTCCGGTGCCCGCGATACGACGCTCTTTGTGACCCCGGGTTACAAGTTCAATACGATCGACGCTCTGATCACGAACTTCCATCTCCCGAAGTCGACTCTCGTGATGCTCGTTTCCGCCATCGCGGGCCGCGAGCGGATCCTTGACGCGTACCGTCACGCGATTGAAAACAAATATCGGTTTTTCTCTTACGGGGACGCCATGTTCCTCGAAAATGCCCCCCAGGCCAAATAACGGAGGACACGCCCGTGGCGCTATCTTTTAAAGTTCTGAAAACGTCGGGCAAAGCCCGCCGCGGTGAACTGCACCTGAATCACGGCGTCGTGCAGACGCCGATCTTCATGCCGGTCGGCACCTGCGGCACCGTGAAGTCGATGACGCCGGAGGAGCTGAAGGACAACGGTGCCCAGATCATTCTGGGCAACACCTTCCACCTCTGGCTCCGTCCGGGGCTTGAAGTGGTTGGGCTCCATAAGGGGCTGCATGACTTCATGCACTGGGATCGTCCGATCCTGACCGATTCGGGCGGATTCCAGGTCTTCTCGCTTCGCGGTATCCGGAAGATCACCGAGGAGGGCGTGAAGTTCGCCTCCCCGATCGACGGCCGGCGTCTTTTCCTGTCGCCTGAAGAGTCGATGCGGATCCAGACTGTGCTGAATTCCGACATCGTGATGCAGCTTGACGAATGTACGCCGTACGAAATCGACGGCAAGCCCGCGACTGAGAAGCAGGCGGCGGATTCGATGCGCATGTCGCTTCGCTGGGCGAAGCGCTGCAAGGACGAATTCAACCGCCTCGGGAACCCGAACGCGCTTTTCGGCATCGTTCAGGGCGGCATGTATAAGCACCTGCGCGAAGAGTCGCTTCACGGACTCGTCGATATCGGTTTTGACGGCTACGCGGTGGGCGGCCTCTCGGTCGGAGAACCGAAGGCTGAGATGAACCGGATCGAAGAGGAGATCGTGAGCCAGCTCCCGGACGACAAGCCCCGCTACCTGATGGGTGTCGGTACGCCTGAGGATCTGGTTGAAGGCGTCTCCCAGGGCATCGACATGTTCGACTGCGTGATGCCGACCCGGAACGCGAGAAACGGCTGGCTCTTCACCCGCTACGGCGACGTGAAGATCAAGAACGCGAAGTACATCAAGGACCTCGCGCCGCTCGATGAAAGCTGCGACTGCTACACCTGCCGCAACTACGATCGGTCGTACCTCCACCACCTGCACAAGGTGGGTGAGATTCTCGGAGCCCGTCTGAATACGATCCACAACATTCACTTCTATCTCACGCTGATGGCTGAGATGCGCGACGCGCTCGAGAAGGGAACGTTTGAGGAGTGGAAAGAGCAGTTCTACCGCGACCGCGCCCGCGGCGTCGGCTGACGCTCCGCACTCTGAAGGGCCTCCCCGGCTGGCACAGCGGGGAGGCCTATTCCTTTATAATCAGCTGATTGATTTCCGGCCGGGGGACTGTACCCTTTTCGGCTAATGAATAAACAAGGACTTGAGACCTCATGTTTCTGATTTCTGATGCTCTCGCGGCGGACGCCGCAGCCGGCGGCCATCAGCGCCGGGGCGGCCCCCCCAGCCGGCGGTGCTTCCGCCGCTCTTATGCAGTTCCTGCCCCTCATTCTCATCATCGTCGTTTTCTGGCTCTTCCTGATCCGCCCGCAGCAGAAGCGCGCGAAGGAACACCAGAAGATGGTCGAAGGTCTCAACAAGGGCGATGAAGTGATGACCGCCGGCGGCATCATGGGCAAGGTCGCTGATCTCGACGAACAGAACGTCAAGATCCAGATCTCGACCGTCGAAGGCACCCCGGTGACGATCGTCATGGCCCGTCAGACCATCGCGAACGTGCTCCCGAAGGGAACTGTCAAGTTCTGAGAAGCCGGTTTCGCGCAGGACAGATTTATTGAGGAAGCCTTTCCGGGCTTCCTGAGGCAGGCCCTGCTCACGCTGGATACAGCGCCCGAGCGGGTCTGCATTATTCTTTATGCCCGGCTTATCAGGCCGGGTTTTGGGTAGTCAAGATGAATCGTTATCCCATTTGGAAATACCTCATCATCCTGTTTGCCCTCGTCATCAGTATTCTCTACACGATCCCGAACTTCTTCGGCGAGTCGCCTGCTATTCAGGTCTCTCCCGGAAAGGCGACGGTGAAGGTAACGGATGCCACCATGGCGAAGGTTGAGGACGCGCTGCGATCCGCAGGAATCAAGCCTCAGGCCGTCCACCTGGATGCCGGCAGCCAGCAGTCGAGCGCCAGCGTCCGCGTGCGTTTCGGCGTGACGGACTCCGAGCTCCAGCTTCAGGGCCGTGAGGTGCTGGAACGGGCTCTGAACCCGGATCCGACGAACCCGGATTATGTGATCGCGCTGAACCTCGTGCCGAACACTCCGGAATGGCTCTCGGCGATCGGCGGCAAG
>OASY01001382.1_pt1 | contig 10530 bp, 7 predicted proteins | sample 1501231 | NCBI WGS metagenome assembly OASY01 (sample SAMEA2579917, study PRJEB22360) | human gut metagenome | biome: human gut; feature: human-associated habitat; material: faeces | place: Denmark | collected 2008/2010 | reverse complement strand
CTGCTCCGTCTACTCCCATTCTGAAAGGAACGATTAAAATCCAGTCAAGGGCAATATTCAGGAGACTGGAGGCCAAAAGGAAATAAAAGGGATGTCTGGAATCTCCCATGGCCCGCAGGACGCTGGAGGAGTAGTTGTACAGAACCGTAGCAGGAATTCCCAGGAAAATGATGCGGATATAAAGAGAGGCATCATCAAAGAGCTCAGGCGGCGTGTGGATGAGCTTTAGGAGCGGAGGGGCCGTCAGGGTGGTGACAACAGTAAAGACAGCGCTGAGCCCAATGCAGAGGGCGGATCCGTTGATGAGGAAGCGCTCCAGATTTTTATGATCCTTTGCTCCAAAGGATTCGGCTGCCGGGATGCCGAATCCCACGCAGGCGCCCTGGATAAAGCCAAGGATCAGAAAGTTCAGGGAGTAGGTGGTTCCTACAGCTCCCAGGGCGTCGGTTCCCAGACAGCGGCCTACAATAATGGTATCTGCAAAGCTGTAGAGCTGCTGAAAAAGTGTACCCAGCACCAGAGGAAGGGCAAAACGAAGGATCTGAGCCAGGGGGCGTCCCACGGTCAGATCCGTTGTACCGGAACGGTTTTTTTTGACTGTTTCCATGATAAAGATTCTCCTTGTGTGTTTTACGGCTCTATTTTAGCATGGATTCCAGATGAATGGGGAATATCTTTAGAAAATATTTCAGAAAGCGTCAGATTTACGTTAGAGTTCTTTAAGGCTTTCTCAAGGACACAAGGGGGAGAATGTGCTAGAATGATATTATAAGAAATAAACGTACGAAAGAGAAAGAAGGTGGACAGATGAGAACCGGTAAAAACTGGAACATATTAAAAAGGGGTCTTAAGTGGACCATTGGCATCATGGCGGCAGCGGTTATTTGTATCTGCGTAAATGTAGGCATGAAGGGCTATGATATGTACAGAGATGCCATCAGCCAGATCAGCCTTAAGGACAAGGTAGAGCAGATCCGTTCCAAGGAAAACTATACGGAATTTGCAGAGCTTCCGGAAACGTATGTAGATGCGGTTCTCTCTGTGGAAGACCACCGCTTTTACGGTCATATCGGTATTGACCCCATCGCCATTACCCGTGCGGTTATCAATGATATAAGGGCAGGCGCTTTTGTGGAAGGCGGAAGCACCATTACCCAGCAGTTGGCAAAGAACCTGTATTTTACACAGGAAAAGAAGATGGAGCGCAAGGCGGCAGAGGTATTTATGGCTTTTGCTCTGGAAAAGGAATACAGTAAAAATGAGATTCTTGAGCTTTATGTGAATACTATTTACTTTGGAAACGGATACTACTGCATTAAGGATGCCAGTGAGGGTTACTTTGGAAAGGCTCCTGAGGATATGGACGATTATGAGAGTACTCTGTTAGCCGGTGTTCCCAATGCTCCTTCCAAATATGCCCCCACAGTAAATCCGGCACTGGCTGCCAAGCGCCAGGAGCAGGTGCTGGAGCGTCTGGTGGAGTGCGGACTCTTTACAGAAAAACGGGCCAGAGAAACTATGGCAGAGACCAGGGAATATCAGGAACCGGATGCGGCGTAAAGGCTGGATGGTCGGATCTGCCGCACTGCATTTACAATCCACTTATAATTTGATAGAATAAAGAAAAGATAAGCGTTAGACACCCCATGTGCGGGAGTCTAGCGCTTATGGGCGTGTCTGTATACGGCGGACATATGGACAGACACTGCAGCACCGCAGGCATTTTTCTGCGGAAGAGGATAAATTTTGAGATAAAGAAAGAGGAAAACAGATATATGTATTTGATCGTTGGTTTGGGAAATCCTGGAAGGGAGTATGATAAGACAAGACACAATGCAGGTTTTGATACCATGGATGTGCTGGCAGATATGCTCAATACATCGGTGGAGGAGAAGAAGTTTAAGGGGCTTTATGGCAGAGGCCTCATCGGCGGAGAAAAGGTAATCCTTTTAAAGCCCCAGACCTTTATGAATTTAAGCGGTGAAAGTGTCAGGGAGGCGGCGGATTTCTATAAAATCGATCCGGAGCATATCATTGTAATATATGACGATATTAGTCTGGAGCCCGGACAGCTCCGGATCCGCAGAAAGGGCAGCGCCGGAGGACATAATGGAATAAAGAACATCATTGCCCATCTGGGAACCCAGGAATTTCCCCGGATTAAGGTAGGCGTAGGGGCTAAGCCGCCCAGAATGGATCTGGCGGACTATGTGCTTGGCCGTTTTTCTGCTGAGGACAGAAGGGTGATGGAAGAAGCCTTTAAGACAGCGGCGAAAGCAGCTCAGGTGATGATCACAGACGGGGCTGAGGCGGCGATGAATCAGTTTAATGGGCATAAGGAGTGAGTTTCCGCACATCACAGCACACCCCGCAGTCTGATACCCAGAGCTCCGGTCTCCGACCATAAGAAAACCTAGGAGACTGAGATTTTTCTAAGGTTTACTAATGGTCTCCAAAGTCGCTCTGGGTATCAGACAGCAGGTCACACTGTAATGTACGGAAACTTCAATATTATCAAGGAAAGGCAGAAAGGGAAATCATGGAAAATCCGTTACTGGAATTACAGGAGTATGAAAATCTTCTGGAGGCTTTAAAAAAGGCAAAGGGGCCTCTGCAGGCGGCCGGGACGCTGGAATCCCAGAAGGTTCACCTCATGCATGAGCTGGGGGAGGACGGGGGATTTCCCTGGAAGCTGGTTGTTACCTATGATGAGCAGAGGGCCAAGGAAATCTATGATGATTTCCGCAGCTTTACCCGGCAGGTCTGGCTTTATCCGGCCAAGGATCTGCTTTTTTATGCTGCGGATATTCATGGAAATCTGATGACCCGGCAGAGGATCTCTGTACTGCGCCATCTGATGGAGGATGAGGGCGGTGTAGTTGTAACGACAATCGACGGTCTGATGGACCATCTCATGCCTCTGGCATTTTTAAAGCAGCATGCAGTGACCGTGGAATGCGGACAGGTTATTGAGCTGGATCAGTGGAAGGAGCGGCTTACAGAGCTGGGATATGAGCGTACGGGCCAGGTAGACGGTATGGGCCAGTTTTCCATCCGGGGAGGCATCATAGATATTTTTCCGCTCACCGAGGAAGTTCCGGTGCGCATTGAACTGTGGGATGATGAGGTGGACTCCATCCGTACCTTTGATCCGGAAAGCCAGAGGTCGGTAGAACAGTTAGACCGGGTTGTAATCTATCCTGCATCGGAAACTGTCTTAACGAAAGGACAGCTGGAGAAAGGGATAAAGCGTTTGGAGGAGGAAACGGCCTCTTATGTGAAGGCTTTGGAGGGACAGAAACGCCGTGAGGAAGCCATCCGGATTAAGGGAATCATACGGGAACTGACAGAAGGGATCCGTGAGGGCTGGAAGAGAGGCGGACTGGATGGCTATATCCGGTATTTCTGTCCAGAAACTGTATCATTTTCCGATTATTTTCCTCAAGGGGACTGTGTTGTTTATTTAGACGAGCCGGGACGGCTGAAGGAGCGGGGAGAAACAATCGAGCTGGAATTTCGTGAAAGCATGGTTCACCGGTTGGAAAAGGGATACCTGCTGCCGGGACAGACAGAGCTTCTCTATCCCGCAGGACAGGTTCTCGGAAGGCTTCAGGAGCCGTACAGCATTATGCTCACAGGGCTGGATCAGAAGCTGCCGGGAATGAAGGTGAACCATAAGTTCAGCTTTGATGTGAGAAATGTAAATTCTTACCAGAACAGTTTTGAAATTTTAATTAAGGATCTGACCCGCTGGAAAAAGGAAGGCTACCGGGTGGTGCTTTTATCTGCCTCCCGTACAAGAGCCAGCCGTCTGGCAGGGGATTTACGGGAATATGATCTGCGGGCCTACTGTCCGGACGGAGAGACGGAAGGAGAGGAAAGCTGCGCAGAACGGAAGGTTCTTCCGGGAGAGATCATGGTTACCTACGGAAATCTCCACCGGGGCTTTGAATATCCTCTGCTTAAATTTGTTTTCATTACCGAGGGCGATATGTTCGGGGTGGAAAAGAAGAAAAAGAAACGGAAGAAGCAGAGCTATCAGGGCCGGGCGATCCAGAGCTTTTCCGAGCTGTCCGTGGGAGATTATGTAGTCCATGAGGAGCACGGCCTTGGTATCTACCGGGGAATTGAAAAGGTAGAGCGGGACAAGGTGGTAAAGGATTATATCAAGATTGAATACGGAGATGGAGGCAATCTGTATCTGCCTGCCACCCGGCTGGAGAGTATCCAGAAATATGCGGGCTCAGAGGCGAAAAAGCCAAAGCTCAACCGTCTGGGAGGCTCTGAATGGACAAAAACCAGGGCAAAGGTAAAGGGTGCCGTTCAGGAAATCGCAAAGGATCTGGTAAAGCTTTATGCGGCCCGTCAGGAGCAGAAGGGCTTCCAGTACGGCAGCGATACGGTGTGGCAGAAGGAGTTTGAGGAGCTGTTCCCCTATGATGAAACAGAGGATCAGTTAGACGCCATTGACGCTGTAAAAACGGATATGGAAAGTCCAAAGATCATGGACCGTCTGATCTGCGGCGACGTGGGATACGGAAAAACAGAAATCGCCCTGCGGGCCGCGTTTAAGGCAGTACAGGACAGCAAGCAGGTGGTCTATCTGGTCCCTACTACGATTTTGGCCCAGCAGCATTACAATACCTTTGTTCAGAGGATGAAAGATTTTCCAGTTAGAATCGAGATGATGAGCCGGTTCTGTACTCCGGCCCAGCAGAAGAAAACTCTGGAGGGGCTGCGGAAAGGGCTGGTGGATATCGTAATCGGTACGCACAGGGTTCTTTCAAAAGACCTGCAGTTTAAGGATCTGGGACTTCTCATTATTGATGAGGAGCAGCGCTTTGGCGTGACCCACAAGGAAAAGATCAAGCAGATGAAGGAAAATGTGGACGTAATGACCCTGACCGCTACGCCGATCCCCAGAACCCTTCATATGAGTCTGGCCGGAATCCGGGATATGAGTGTGTTAGAGGAGCCGCCGGTGGACCGTACTCCCATTCAGACCTATGTAATGGAGTATAATGAGGAAATGGTACGGGAGGCCATTAACCGGGAACTGGCCCGGAATGGACAGGTGTATTATGTATACAATCGTGTAACAGATATTGATGAGGTAGCAGGAAAGATCCAGGCTATGGTGCCGGATGCGGTTGTGACCTTTGCCCACGGACAGATGAAAGAACATGAGCTGGAACGGATCATGACGGACTTTATCAACGGGGAAATTGATGTGCTGGTATCCACAACAATTATTGAAACAGGACTGGATATCCCCAATGCCAATACCATGATTATCCACGATGCAGACCATATGGGACTTTCTCAGCTGTACCAGCTCAGGGGCCGTGTGGGACGTTCTAACCGGGTTTCTTATGCGTTTCTCATGTATAAGAGAGATAAGCTTTTAAAGGAAGAAGCAGAAAAGCGCCTTCAGGCGATCCGCGAGTTTACGGAGCTGGGCTCAGGCATCAAGATTGCCATGCGGGATCTGGAAATCCGTGGGGCCGGAAATGTGCTGGGCGCAGAGCAGCATGGCCACATGGAGGCAGTAGGCTATGATCTGTACTGCAAAATGCTTAATCAGGCAGTGCTTGCATTGAAAGGGGAAGAAACAGAGGCGGATCTTTACGAAACTTCGGTAGAATGTGATATTGACGCCTACATTCCTCCGTCTTATATTAAAAATGAATATCAGAAGCTGGATATTTACAAGAGGATTTCCACCATTGAAACGGATGAGGAATATATGGATATGCAGGATGAACTCTTAGACCGATTTGGAGATATCCCAAAGAGCGTAGAGAATCTTTTAAAGATTGCCATGGTGCGGGCTCTGGCACACAGAGCCTATGTGACAGAGGTATTTGTAAACCGCCAGGAAATCCGTCTTACCATGTATCAGAAGGCGAAACTGGATGTGACCAGGATTCCGGATTTTGTGCAGTCTTATAAGGGAGAATTAAAGCTGGTGCCGGGAGAAACGCCGGTATTTCACTATGTGGACCGAAAGAATAAAAACAGCGACAGCTTAATCATGCTGGAAAAGGCCAGAACTATGCTGGAGCAGCTGGGGAAGCTGGGGCAGAAGGAACCGGGCGGAAACGGGGCAGATTAAAAAGCAGGAGACAGGAGGTAGCGGTTATGCCGGATACAGATTATGGATATGCATTGAAAATGGGAAGAAAGCGGTATCAGGATGCTTTAGCAAGAGGCGAGTATCCATACCTTCCCGTGCTGGATAACATTCTGGCGAATACAGATATTGTAGCAACTGTCAATCTGGGGGTAATGGATATTCCTCTGGCAAAAATGGTAGGGACAAAGACTGCAGAGCGTTCCAGCTCCTTTGCCAGTAATTTTATGCCCCTTTTGCCGGAACGGTCCGAATTTGGGGCTAAATGGACATCCCTTTACAAGTATCAGGTAGAGGAGGGAATCCAGGAACCGGTTGTTGCCTACGAATTTATGAATCAGTTTTACGTTCAGGAGGGAAATAAGCGGGTCAGTGTAATGAAATATCTGGGTGCCTACAGCATACCGGGAAGCGTAACGCGCCTGATCCCCAAACGTACAGATGACAAGGAAAACAGGCTGTATTATGAATTTCTGGATTTTTACCGCATTTCTTCAAACTGTGATGTATGGTTCAGCAAGGAAGGCAGCTATAAGAAGCTTTTGGAACTGATGGGAATGGAGCCGGATCAGGTCTGGACTCAGGAGGAACGTTTATTTTTCCGCTCCTCCTACGGGCGTTTTGCAAAGGCCTACAGTATGGCCCATGGGGATCAGCTTCAGCTCACAGAGGGAGATGCGTTTTTAGTCTATATCGAAATCTACGGTTACGACAGCGTAAAAGGACAGACAGAACGGGAAATGTACCGGGCGCTGATGAAAATCTGGGAGGAGATCCAGCTTGCTAACCGGGGACGGAAGGTAGAGCTGATCGAAGAACCGGAGGAAATGGAAACGGAGCATAAACCGTCCATATGGAAATGGCTTCTTCCGGCAGATGATATGCCGGAGCATTTGAAAATCGGATTTATTTATGCGGATACCATTGAAAATTCCAGCTGGAATTACGGCCATGAGCTGGGGCGGCAGTATCTGGAGGAGGCCTTTGAGGGGCGTATTTCCACGGTAGTTATCGAAGGGGCAGATACAGAAGGGGATATCGCCCGGGCCATAGAAAAACTGGTTCAGGCCGGCTGCACCATGATATTTACAACAAATTCCAAGATGGTAAATCAGAGCGTGAGATCCGCCATTCTGCATCCTGAGGTAAAGATTTACAACTGTTCTGTAAATATGTCCTATTCCTCTATCTGTACGTATTATGCAAGGATGTATGAGGCAAAATTCCTTATGGGAGCTATAGCGGCAGCCGTTTCCAGAGAGGATAAGCTGGGGTATATTGCAGATCAGCCCACCTATGGGATTCTTGCAGATATCAACGCTTTTGCCATGGGCGCGCGGATGATCAACCCTTATGTAAAGGTATATCTGGAATGGCGCAGGATCAACCATGAAAAGACAGCGGCAGAACGGCTGAGAGAACAGGGGATCCGGTACATTTCCGGAAAGGATATGATTATCCCCAGACATCCGTCCAGGGAATACGGCCTTTATGTACAGGAAGATAATGGAGAGGTTTTCAATCTGGCTTCGCCTATCTGGAACTGGGGGAAATTCTACGAGCAGATGATCCAGCTGGCCTTTGAAAGCAATGAGGAGCTGGAAGCCAGAAAGGGCAAAAAAGCGGTTAATTACTGGTGGGGAATGTCGGCAGATGTGATCGACGTAATCTGTTCCGGAAACCTGCCTCACGGTACGCTGCGCCTGATTGAATTTCTGAAAAATTCCGTTCGTTCCGGAAGCTTTCATCCCTTTGACGGTTTCATGTATGACCAGGAGGGAATCATCCGATGCAGGGAGGGAGAACGTCTGCGCTCAGAAGATATTGTAACCATGAACTGGCTGGCTGAAAATGTAGTGGGACGCGTGCCGGATCTGGAAGAATTGAATGACGAGGCAAGAGAACGGATGCAGCTTCAGGGCATCCGTGTAGACGAGAGTGTACAGACGGAGAAATAGCGGTATGAATATAATGATTTTATCAGATCAGGAGTCAAAGCTCCTGTATGAATATTATGATCCTGAGAGGATTAAGGACATTGACCTTTTGATTTCCTGCGGAGATCTTCCGCCGGAATATCTGACTTTTTTTGCCAGCGTGTGTCATGCGCCTTTAGTTTATGTAAGGGGCAACCATGACAATAAATACGCCTATAAGCCGCCGGAGGGCTGTATCTGCGTTGAGGACGATATTTATGTGTATAAGGGAGTCCGGATTCTGGGGCTGGGAGGTTCGATGGAATATATTCCGGGCTCGGCCAACCAGTACACAGAGCGCCAGATGCGGGCCCGCGTCCGAAAGCTGAGATGGAAGCTTCTCTGGCACAGAGGCTTTGATATCCTTGTAACCCATGCGCCGGCCTTCGGCCTGAATGATATGGAGGATCTGCCTCACCGGGGCTTTAAAGCATTTCTTACCCTGATGGATAAATACCACCCGAAATTTTTTTTCCACGGCCATGTCCATGCCAATTACGGAGGAAAATTTAAACGGAAGGATACATATGGAAGTACGACCGTGGTGAACGGATATGAATTTTATGTGGTGGAGTATCCGGAGGGGGAGGAGAAGTAAATTTCGCGCATAAAATCCCACCATTTACAAATACTACATTTACAACCAGTCTTAAGGATAAATGGAGGTACTTTTTCAATGATTTCAGAAAGAGTACAAAGATGTAAAATGGAGGAAACTGCGAAATGAAAGCTACAGGAATTGTAAGAAGAATCGACGATCTGGGGCGGGTGGTAATACCCAAGGAAATCCGGCGCACCCTTCGGCTGCGTGAGGGAACGCCTCTCGAGATTTTTACAGACCGTGAGGGAGAGATTATTTTAAAGAAGTATTCTCCCATGATGGAGCTTACTGCTTTTGCAGGCCAGTATGCAGATGCCATGGCCCAGTCTACCGGACTGATCGTCTGTATTACAGACCGGGATCAGGTAGTGGCTGTGGCGGGCGGCTCCAGAAAGGAGCTGCTGCAAAAGACTATAAGCCGTTCTCTGGAGCAGGCCATCAACGACCGTATCACCTATCAGGCCGGAAAGGATGAAAAAAATGTGATTCAGCTGGTAGATGAAGAGCTGGAGGGCATTACCGCCCAGGTGATTGCTCCTATTATCTGTGAAGGGGACGCCATTGGTTCTGTATCCCTTATGAGCCGGGAACCAAAGGCACGGTTTGGCGAGATGGAAATGAAGCTGGCAGTCACTGCCGCCGGATTTCTGGGACGGCAGATGGAAAGTTAAGAAATTAAGAAAGGAAAGACGATGAATGTTCGCCTTTCCTTTTTTATTCCCCTCTGTCATTCGGAGAATGAAGCTTGTGTTTTTTCCTGTACTGCAGGGGGCTGCAGTCAGAAAGAGCTTTAAAGGTTCTGGAAAAGGAACTTAAATTGTGGTAACCAACCAGTTCACTGATCATTTCAACAGAATACTCGCTGTTGATCAGATAATTTTTAGCGCAGGTCATTCTGCATTCAATCAGAAAATCTCCGGCAGTAGTTCCAAGAACCTCTTTAAAGAGGTAGTACAGCTGGGTTTTACTGATATGAAAGTGGTCGGCAAGTGAATCTGAAGAAATAGGGCATTGGATATGGCTGTGTATAAACTCGCATATTTCCATTACAATATGAGAATGGTTTTTGTATAGAGCGCTTTGGACATTCCCGTAAGATTGCCAGTAAAGCTGATTTACCATTAAAAGAAACTGCCCTAAAAGGAATTTGATATGAAGTACAGTTCCGAAGCTGTCCTGACAGGGGGAAGCAGAATTGACAAGCTTCAGCTGAGAAATCATCTGATCCATCAGGTACAGCCAGTGGGTTTGCTGACATTCGGGCGCTGAAAGGATGATTGGATGCTCCATCCGGCTTACATTAAAACTTTCCAGAAGGTTAACCTCCTGAGTGGAAAGAGGTGAGATAAAAGACGGTGAAAAGTAAAGAACATACCGGTCACACAGGCCGCTTCCGGGATCTGTAAAGAAATAATGAAGATCCATGGAATTAAGAAGAACCAGACTGTTTTTGGGGATCGACCGGATGGGGAGTATCCCAAAGTTTGTGTAAACCTTCAAACTGATGTAAGATAGACTTACCAGTTTGGAGGTTTATTTTATGGCAAGGAAAAAGGATACACCACAAAAAGCAGCCCTTCGGGAAATGATGGGCAACTACCTGAAAGAGAACAATGTAAAGGTCAAGGATGGAACGGATGTCAATTCCATTATGCGAGATATGATGTCCATCATCCTGGAAGGTGCCCTGGATCAGGAAATGGATGAGGAACTGGGATATTCCAAGTATGATTATCGGAACAAGGAAACAGATAATTCCAGAAATGGCCATTCCCAGAAGACCATGCATACCAGCTACGGCGATATGGAGATTGATATCC
>OASY01001378.1_pt1 | contig 10556 bp, 7 predicted proteins | sample 1501231 | NCBI WGS metagenome assembly OASY01 (sample SAMEA2579917, study PRJEB22360) | human gut metagenome | biome: human gut; feature: human-associated habitat; material: faeces | place: Denmark | collected 2008/2010 | reverse complement strand
ATCATAGATTAAAAGATGGAAGTTTCTTGAACTTAGAGAATAATGAAGAAATAGAATTTTTAGATAAGTTAACTACTGGAATGGGAATAGACTATAAAGAAATAGAAGAAGGAGAAGTAAATCTTCCAATTTATAGAAGTTTCTATTTAGATAAATTATTAAAAGGGATAAATAGTAATCAAGTAAATAAGAACAGTGAATATAAAAAAGTAGTAAAACAATTAAACAAAGAAAATATTGAAGAAGAAATACAAATACCAGAAAAATTAGAAAATACACTTAGATATTATCAAAAAACAGGATTTAAGTGGTTAAAAACATTGGATAAATATAATTTTGGAGGAATATTAGCAGATGACATGGGATTAGGAAAAACAATTCAAATGTTATCAATAATTGTCGATTATGTAGAAAATACATCTTTTGAAGAAAGAAGAGCAAGTATAGTTGTATCTCCTAGCTCATTGGCTTTGAACTGGGAAAATGAAGCTAAAAAATTTGCTGAAGGCTTACAAACTATGGTGATAAATGGAACCTTACAAGAAAGAAAGAAAAAAATATCAGAAATTCAAAATTATGATTTAGTAATAACATCATATGATTTATTAAAAAGAGATATAGAATTATACAAAGATAAAAATTATAATTTTAGATTTATAATAGCAGATGAAGCACAATATTTAAAAAATAGTAATACACAAAATGCAAAAGCAATTAAGAAAATTTTATCAGATACAAAATATGCACTTACTGGAACACCAATAGAAAATTCTTTAGCAGAATTATGGTCAATATTTGATTATATAATGCCAGGATATTTATTTGCATATAAACAATTTAAAAATATGTATGAAACACCAATAGTAAAAGATAATGATGTAAAAACAATGAATAAACTAAAAATGTTAATAGAACCATTTGTATTAAGAAGAACGAAAAAAGAAGTATTAACAGAACTTCCTGATAAAACAGTTACAGTATTAAGCAGTGAAATGGGAGAAGAACAAAAAAATATATATTTATCGTATTTAGCCCAAGCAAAACAAGAAGTAGCAGAAGAAATAAATGTAAATGGAGTAGAAAGAAGTCATATAAAAATATTAGCAGCTTTAACAAGATTAAGACAAATATGTTGTCATCCAAGTTTATTTATAGACAATTATAAAGATGGAAGTAGTAAACTAGAACAATGTATGGAAATAATAGAAGATGCAATTAAAGGAAATCATAAAATATTATTATTTTCTGGTTATACATCAATGTTTAGTATAATAGAAGAGGAATTAAAAGAAAGAAATATTAAGTACTTTAAGCTAACAGGAGCTACAAAAGTGGAAGAAAGAATGAAGTTAGTAGATGAATTCAACCAAAATCCTGAAGTAAAAATATTTTTAATATCACTAAAAGCAGGAGGGACAGGATTAAATTTAACAGGTGCAGATATGGTAATTCATTATGACCCTTGGTGGAACTTATCCACTGAAAATCAAGCAACAGATAGAGCGTATAGAATTGGACAAAAAAATAATGTACAAGTTTATAAGCTAATAACTAAAAATAGTATAGAAGAAAAAATATATGAGTTACAGCAGAAAAAAGCAGAATTAATGGATAATATGCTAAGTACGAAAGTTTCATTTATTAATAAATTATCTAAAGATGATATTATGAAATTATTTGATACATTTTGATTATGTTCTAAATAATAACATAAATTAAGTATATACAAAAAAAATATAAAAGGTGAAGAGTTATGAATAAGAGAGAAAATTGGGCAGAGAAATTTGAGAGACGAAGAGATGAAGTTGAGGAATTTGCTTTAAATATAGCTAAGAAAAAACAACTAGATGAATATAATGGCATTATAAGGAAACTAAAAGAAAAATATTCAAATCAAAATGGAAGAGATTATAAAGCTCAAATAACAATATTAGAAGAAATGTTAGAAGTTTATTGTAAAATTTCAAAATTGGAGATAGAAGAAATAGAAGTAAAACCTGAAATAAATAAGCTAGAAGAAAATATAAAATATCTAAAATTTAAGCAACAATATAGTGAAGAATATCATATAGATGAAGTAGATGTAAAAATTGCTAGAGCTAAATCAGAAATACAAGAAATGTATGACGAAGAGAAACTAGATTATTATAGAAGAGAAAATTCTAAAAATAAAAGAATTTTGAAAATGAAAGAAGAGGCAGAAAGAAGCAAAGTTGGGAAGAATATAAAAAAGAAGAAGAGGAAAAAGAAAGATGAAAGATTATATAACTGTTATTGGAGGAGGACTAGCTGGAACAGAAGCAGCCTATCAAATTGCAAAAAGAGGAATAAAAGTAAAATTATATGAAATGAAACCTATAAAATTTTCACCAGCACATAGCAATAAAGACTTAGCAGAGATAGTATGCAGTAATTCATTTAAATCAAATTTGTTAACAAATGCTTGTGGACTTTTAAAAGAAGAATTGAGAAGATTAGATTCTTTATTGATAAAAATAGCAGATGAAACAGCAGTGCCAGCAGGACAAGCATTAGCAGTAGATAGAGATATTTTTTCAAAAAGAGTAACAGAAGAAATAAGTAACAATGAGTTAATAGAAGTTATAAATGAAGAAGTTGTTGATGTTTCAAAACTCGTAGAAGATGGAATAGTAATAGTAGCAACTGGACCATTAACATCAGAAAAATTAGCAGAACAAATTCAAAAAATAACAGGACAAGATAAATTATATTTTTATGATGCAGCAGCACCAATAGTATCAAAAGACAGTATCAATTTTGATATAGCATTTTATGGGGATAGATATAGACAAGAAAAGAAAAAAGAAGAAACTATTGAAGAATGGAAAAATAGATTGGCAGAACAAGAAACAGAAGAACAAAGTTATATAAATCTTCCAATGAATAAAGAAGAATATGAAAAATTTGTAAGTGAATTAATAAAAGCAGATGTAGTAAATTTACATGAATTTGAGAAAAAAGAAATATTTGAAGGGTGTATGCCTGTCGAAATAATGGCAAATAGAGGAATTGATACTTTGAGATTTGGACCATTAAAACCAGTGGGATTTGATGATCCAAAAACAGGAAAAAGACCTTATGCAGTAGTTCAATTAAGACAAGATGATAAACAAGCGAGTTTATATAATTTAGTAGGATTTCAAACAAATTTAAAATTTGGAGAACAAAAAAGAGTATTTTCAATGATACCAGGTCTAGAGAATGCAGAATTTATAAAATATGGAGTAATGCATAGAAATACTTATATAAATTCTACTAAATTATTAGACGAAACATATAACTTAAAATTGGATAATTCAATATATTTTGCAGGACAAATAACAGGAGTAGAAGGATATGTAGAATCAATATCTTCAGGAATGGTAGCAGCAATAAATGCAGTAGAAGACTATAAAAAAGGTATTGAAAATCACGAAAATCATAAAATTACTTTTTCAGAGTTTAATGTAATAGGAGCTTTAGCTAAATATATTTCAACAGAAAATTCAAAATTTCAACCAATGAATGCTAATTTTGGAATTTTACCTGAATTAGAAGGAAAGAAAATAAAGGATAAAAAAGAAAGATATATGAAAATAGCGAAGAGAAGTATAGAAGTACTAAATATTACAAATATTACGAAAATATGACAGTTTTATTAAAAAACACATAAATTTACATAAAACCGTTGAAACGATGGAAAAATTTTGATATAATTATAATTAGTTATATTTTATGAGAATAGGTAAGTATTCTGAAAGGGGTAATTATGGAAGAAAAGTTACTTGAGATAATAGATAAAAATGAAAAAAACTTAAATAAAAATAAAGAAGAATTAGAAAAAGTTATTGAAGAACAAATGGAATTTAAAGAAGGGAAACTTTCAAAGACATCTGAACAAAGTGAATGTGAACAAGATTTAACAAAGATTGAACAAGAGCTAGACAACATAGAGAAAGACAGAGAAATACTTAAAGACAAACAACAAAAAGAAAAGGAAATTTTTGAAGAAAAGAAAATAGTAAAAAAATTAAAGATAAATAAAAAAGAATGTGAAGAGGCAATAAAAGAAGAACAAGGGAAATATTCTTTTTCAGAAGGAAAATTTACAAAAACACCAGTTTTATTAGAATATGAAAAAGATTTAGAAAAGATTAACAGAGAATTGAATAGTAAATTGATGGGGATAGCAAAAAAACAAAAAGAATTAGAAACTTTGAATTCACATGTTGATAAAATGATGAGTAAATATAATGTTAAATCTCAAATGAAAGAAGATAAAGAAACTAAAACTGAAACTAAAGAGGAAAAAGAAATTAAAACTGAAAACAAAGAACAAAAAGAAACTGAGACTGAAAACAAACAAGAAAAAGTTGCAAAAAATAATGAAGCAAGAGTTAAAACTGAAGAGAATAAAGTAAAATTTGAAGTAGGACCATATCTAGGAAAAGAAAATATAAATGATAGTAAAACAGTAGATATACCTAAAATCAGAAATAATATGAAGAGTCAGTATGTGCAACCTAATAAGGATTTATCAAATATTAAATTTGCAAAAGAGGATATTCCACTAACACCAAATATAAAATATATAGAGATATTAGAAAAAGAAGGAAATATTAATTATTATATTGATGGAGATGAACAAGAACATACTATTTCTATACAGCAAGTATTAGAAGAGAAAAAAGAAAAATTCAAAAGACTTGGAATTTCTGATATGTGTAAAGAAATTGCAGGAGGAAGAATAAAAGGAGCTCTTTTAAAAAGAAAAATAAACCCTGAAGTAGTAGCAGTACTAGAACATAATACAGATCAGTTAAAAGAATATATAAATAGCATATCTGAAAAGAAAAATTTACCATTTGATTTAGTACATAATTTATTAAATACAAATCTGCTTTCAAAAATCAAGTTGAATAGATTTGTGAAAGCAGAAGAAAAAGCAGGAGCATATATATGTGGAAAATTGTTTGATAAAAATAGTGCAATAATAGCAAAAGAAAAGACAAAGGCACTAGCAGAGACAGCTAAAGAAACTGCAAAGGATAAAACAGCTAAAATAAAAGAGTTCTCTCAAGAAAAATATCAAACAGTAAAAAGTAAAGGTAGAGATTTTGTACAAAAAATACCTAATAAAGATTCTAAAATAGAAGAAAAGGCTAGAGCAGCTATGGCACAAAAAGAAAGTGAAAGAGAATTAGCTAATAGTGTTAAAGAAATAATGCAAGAGCAAGAAAGCAAAGAAAGATAAGAAAAATATAAAAACCATAGAATTAAAAAAGTTCTATGGTTTTTATTGACTTATTTACCAAAAGATGCTAAAATATATAATGTTACGATAGGATACATGAAATGTGTAACTCTGTAACAATATATTAATTTTAAAATAAAAATAGGAGGTGAAATTTAAGTGCCAACAATTAATCAATTAGTAAGAAAAGGAAGACAAACAGGAGTAACAAAATCAAAATCTCCAGCTTTACAACATGGATGGAACTCAAAAAATAAGAGATTAACAAACAACAGAGCTCCACAAAAAAGAGGAGTATGTACAGTTGTTAAAACAGTTACACCTAAAAAGCCAAACTCAGCTTTAAGAAAAGTAGCCAGAGTTAGACTTTCAAATGGTTATGAAGTAACATCTTATATCCCAGGTATAGGACATAACCTACAAGAACACAGTGTTGTATTAATAAGAGGTGGTAGGGTAAAAGACCTTCCAGGAGTTAGATACCATATCATAAGAGGAACATTAGATACAGCTGGTGTTAAAGATAGAATGCAAGCTCGTTCTAAATATGGAGCTAAAAAACCTAAAAAATAAAAAATCGACTAAATCAGGCATCTTGCACAATTTCGCTATTGCTTTCAAACTTCAACGTACACTCGTATGCCTTCAGCTTGAAACCAATATCAAAATTGCACAATATACCTAATTTATTCAATTTTTTTGAGATAGGAATTTAGCAAATAAAGTTAGTGCTTGTACTCTTACTAAACTTAAGGTACTTAAATTTAGATAGATTATAAAGCACTATGCGGAAAAGTAAACAAAAGTAAAACTTTTCAGAGTACCGAAATGCTTTTATGAAGCATTAATAATTTAAATAATTTAAGGAGGGAAGAATAGTGCCAAGAAAAGGATATATAGCAAAAAGAGATGTATTACCAGATCCAATATATAACAGCAAAGTTGTTACAAAATTAGTAAACAACATAATGTTAGATGGTAAAAAATCAGTTGCTCAAAAAATAGTATATGATGCATTTGATATCATAAAAGAAAAAGAAGGAAAAAATCCTTTAGAAGTTTTTGAAGCAGCTTTAGAAAATGTAATGCCAGTTCTTGAAGTTAAAGCAAGAAGAGTTGGTGGTGCTACATACCAAGTTCCATTAGAAATTAGACCAGAAAGAAGACAAACTTTAGGATTAAGATGGATAGTATCATATGCTAGAAACAGACATGAAAAAACTATGGCTGAAAAATTAGCTGGAGAATTAATTGATGCTGTTAATGGAAATGGTGGAGCGTTCAAGAAGAAAGAAGATACACATAGAATGGCTGAAGCTAATAAAGCTTTTGCTCACTATAAATGGTAAAATTTCGATTAAAAACAGCAATCTGCACATTTTAGATACTTTCATCAACTTTCGACGTACCCTTGTACGCCTTCAACTTGCTGAAAGTATCAAAAATGCACATCTTACTATTTTTAATCAAAATTTAAGAAAAAATTAGTATTAAAAGCAATAATCTGCACATTTTCGATATTTACATCAACTTTCGACGTACCCTCGTACGCCTTCAACTTGCTGTAAATATCAAAAATGCACATCTTATCACTTTTAATGAAAATTTTTAGAAAAATGAATTATCCGAGAGGGGGAAATTTTGATGGCAGGAAGAGCTTATCCATTAGAGAGAACTAGAAATATCGGTATCATGGCTCACATAGATGCTGGTAAAACAACAACAACAGAAAGAATTTTATTCTATACAGGTAAAGTTCATAAAATAGGAGAAACTCACGAAGGTGCAGCAACAATGGACTGGATGGCACAAGAGCAAGAAAGAGGTATAACAATTACTTCAGCTGCTACAACATGTTTCTGGAATAACAATAGAATTAATATTATTGATACTCCGGGACACGTTGACTTTACAGTAGAAGTACAAAGATCTTTAAGAGTTCTTGATGGTGCAGTTACAGTATTAGCTGCTAAAGGTGGAGTTCAACCACAAACAGAAACAGTTTGGAGACAAGCTGATAAATACCAAGTTCCAAGAATGGTATATGTAAATAAAATGGACGTAACAGGAGCAAACTTCTTACTTTGTGTTGACCAATTAAAAAATAGATTAAGAACAAATGCTGTTCCAATCCAATTACCAATTGGTGCAGAAGATCATTTCTTAGGAATAGTTGACTTAATCAAGATGAGAGCATTTATTCATAAAGATGATTTAGGAAAAGAAATTGAAGAAACAGATATTCCTGAAGATATGAAAGAAATGGCTCAAGAATACAGAGAAAAAATGATTGAATCTGTTGCTGAACAAGATGAAGAATTAATGATGAAATATTTAGAAGGAGAAGAATTAACAGAAGACGAAATTAAATCAGGTCTTCGTAAAGGAACTCTTGCAAATAAAATAGTTACAGTATGTTGTGGTTCTTCATATAAAAATAAAGGTGTTCAAGAATTATTAAATGCAATCGTAGATTATATGCCATCACCACTTGATATACCTCATATCAAAGGTGTTGATGAAGATGGAAATGAAGTAGAAAGAAAAACTTCTGATTCAGAACCATTCTCAGCATTAGCATTTAAAATTGCAACAGACCCATTTGTTGGAAAACTATGTTTCTTTAGAGTTTATTCAGGAGTTCTAGAATCTGGTTCAACTGTATTAAACGCTAATAAAGGAAAGAAAGAAAGAATAGGAAGAATTCTACAAATGCACTCAAATCATAGAGAAGACATAGAAAAAGTTTATGCTGGTGATATTGCAGCAGCTGTAGGATTAAAAGAAGTAACAACTGGAGATACATTATGTGATATAAATGCACCAGTTATACTAGAATCAATGGAATTCCCAGAGCCTGTTATTGATATAGCTATTGAGCCAAAAGACAAAGTAGCTCAAGAAAAAATGGGTATTGCTTTAGCAAAATTAGCTGAAGAAGATCCAACATTCAAAACATATACAAACCATGAAACAGGACAAACTATCATTGCTGGTATGGGTGAATTACACTTAGATATCATCGTTGATAGATTAAAAAGAGAATTCAAAGTAGAATGTAATGTAGGTAAACCACAAGTTGCTTACAAAGAAACAATTAGAAATAAAGTTAAAGTTCAAGGAAAATTCATCCGTCAATCTGGTGGTAAAGGACAATATGGTGATGTTTGGTTTGAAATGGAACCATTAGAGCCAGGTAAAGGAATAGAATTTGAAAGCAAAATAGTTGGTGGAGCTGTTCCAAAAGAATATGTAAAACCAATTGAACAAGGAATGAGAGAAGCAGCTGAAAGCGGAATCTTAGCTGGATACCCAGTTATAGACTTTAAAGCTACATTAGTAGATGGTTCATACCATGAAGTTGACTCTTCAGAAATGGCATTCAAAATTGCTGCATCTATGGCTTTCAAAGAAGGTTGTAAACAAGCTAAATCAGTTATATTAGAACCAATCATGAAAGTTGAAATAACAGTTCCAGAAGAATATATGGGAGATGTTATTGGAGATGTAAACTCAAGAAGAGGTAGAATGGAAGGTATGGATGGAAATGATGGAATGCAAGAAATCCATGCATTTATACCACTTTCAGAAATGTTTGGTTATGCAACTGACTTACGTTCAAAAACTCAAGGTAGAGGAACATACTCTATGGAACCATCTCATTATGAAGAAGTTCCAAAATCAGTATTTGAACAAATCGTTGCTTCAAGAGCTAAAAAAGACTAAAATAAGATTTTGATTAAAAAAATCTAATAATAGTAATAATTATAGTGAATTTTGCATATTATACATTTTATAGAAAAAGTATTGATTTTTTCTATAAAATGTTATAAAATGCTAATACTAAAAGAATTTAAGTCATTAAATTTAAATTATATAAAAATGAGAGAAGACATAAAGTCTAACTCAAAATAAAAAGGAGGAATTATAAAATGGCAAAAGCAAAATTTGAAAGAACAAAGCCACACGTTAACATCGGTACAATCGGACACGTTGACCATGGTAAAACAACAACAACAGCAGCTATTACTAAATACTTATCATTATTAGGAAAAGCTAAATTCGAAGCATATGATGCAATCGATGGAGCACCAGAAGAAAGAGAAAGAGGAATCACAATTAACACAGCTCACGTTGAATATGAAACAGACAACAGACACTATGCACACGTTGACTGTCCAGGACATGCTGACTATGTTAAAAACATGATTACAGGTGCTGCTCAAATGGATGGAGCTATATTAGTTGTTTCAGCAGCTGATGGTCCAATGCCTCAAACAAGAGAACACATCTTACTTGCTAGACAAGTTGGAGTTAAATATATTGTTGTTTACTTAAACAAATGTGATATGGTTGATGACCCAGAATTATTAGAATTAGTTGAAATGGAAGTTAGAGACTTATTATCAGAATATGGTTTCCCAGGAGATGATATTCCAGTAGTAAAAGGATCTTCATTACAAGTATTAGAAAGTACATCAACAAATCCAGATGACGAAGTTTACAAACCAATGAAAGAATTAATGGAATATGTTGATAGTTATATACCAACACCAGAAAGACCAATCGACCAACCATTCTTAATGCCAGTTGAAGACGTATTCACAATTACAGGACGTGGAACAGTTGCAACAGGTAGAGTAGAAAGAGGAGAAGTTAAATTACAAGATGAAGTTGAAATCATCGGTCTTACATCAGAAAGAAGAAAAACTGTTGTTACAGGTGTAGAAATGTTCAGAAAATTATTAGACCAAGCTGAAGCTGGAGACAATATCGGAGCATTATTAAGAGGTGTAGATAGAAAAGACATCGAAAGAGGTCAAGTTCTATGTAAACCAGGATCAATAAATCCACATACAAAATTCACATCAGAAGTATACGTTTTAACAAAAGATGAAGGTGGAAGACATACTCCATTCTTCAACGGATACAGACCACAATTCTATTTCAGAACAACAGACGTTACAGGTGTTATCGAATTACCTGCTGGAACAGAAATGGTTATGCCTGGAGATAACGTATCAATGACAATCGAATTAATCACACCTATCGCTATCGAAAAAGGATTAAGATTCGCTATTCGTGAAGGTGGTAGAACAGTTGGTTCAGGAGTTGTAGCTGATATAATTGAATAATAAATAAAAAAATAGCAAGAGTTACATTATTTGTAGCAATCTTGCTATTTTTTTGATTTTAATGATTTTGGGGTCGTGATTTTGGGGTCGGAGACAAAAATCATGTGAGTAGTTGAAAATGATTTTTGTCTCCGACCCCAAAATCATTAAAAAAAGCTTGATTTTTT
>OASY01001365.1_pt1 | contig 10703 bp, 8 predicted proteins | sample 1501231 | NCBI WGS metagenome assembly OASY01 (sample SAMEA2579917, study PRJEB22360) | human gut metagenome | biome: human gut; feature: human-associated habitat; material: faeces | place: Denmark | collected 2008/2010 | reverse complement strand
ACACGAAATAAAAGTGACATGGTGAACTGATTGAAATGCTTCTTAATTTTTTACAACTAATGATTGATTGAATGATAAGGAGATGGGATACGATGAGAACAATATTTGCAGAATACAATCCACAGTGCAACAGTATTGATGTTTATACCAGTGCCGGCTATATGCTTCGCATTGACTGCTGGGAAGCTGAAAAAATTTTAAAGACTACACCTGGTTCAGACTGTGCATTGAACTCACTTGCTATTGATGAACCGCTTGAATATGCAAGGTTGTATCTTGATGGAAATTTACAGATGTGGATTGATGCAGAAGACTCATTAGAATTGTGGTAATAATTAAGCTGTCACTCTTGAAAAAGGTGACAGCTTAATATTTAGGTCTGTTCGAATACTTTTTCTATCAGGAGATTACGCAAACATAGTTAGAAAGTGGTTACGGATGAGAAGTACAACTGTCATCATGAAAAAAAGCTGTGGAACAACTGGATTGAGATAAAACATTTTTCCTTTTTCATCAAAAAAGGCCTCGCTTCATTTCGATACACCTTGATAAGTAAAATATGCACTGATTATTTCAAAATTTATAATGCATTTTTTCCAGACAGTCTGTATACCCATATTGTTCACTTCCATGGCTATTGTTAAACAACGCATTAATAAAAATGTAAATCTTCAAGCAATTCTTACTGCAATATAGCTTGATTTCAAACTATATTGCAGACTACAACTATGTTATATCACAACAAACAATATCAGCTACTATTCCATAAATGGACATTTTATGGATTTTGTACAAATTCCATTCTCGATATAAATTAAATTTACCTTTCAAAGCCGGAATACATTATAATTGTAGAGTAGGTCAGAGGGCTTTTTGCCCTCTTTCCCCTCATCAAACCGTACGTGAGGTTTTCCCTCATACGGCTTTCCGACATTCTTCTTTCTACAGCATTACGTCATGCCACCATTAGTTGTAAGCCTTTTTCCTGTAATCGTATCTTAGTTGCATACAGTCCTTTTAGTTTCCGCGTCTGCTGACGTTTCTTATTATTCCATCTGCAAAAGGTACATAAAATATACCAGTCTATTGCCCGCATCCACTTTCTGTCATTCCTTGTTTTATAATAGTTTCTCCATCCTGTTATTTTAGGATTTAGAATTTTTATCAATTCTTCTTCTGTTTTTACCAACAGGTGTCTCTGATTTATACTCTCTTTGACAGTCCGTTTCATTTTCTTCATGGCTTTCTTGCTTGGGTATTGATATGTCTCTCCATATCGATTCCCTTTCTTATTTATTTTTGAAAATCTCCTGTGGTGCAGTCCAAGAAAGTCAAATCCTTCTGTTCCGTCCCACATGTTTATTATTTTCGTTTTTACTGGATGCAATTTTAAGTCCAGCTTGCCCATGATATATTGCAACAGGTTTTGTGCATGATTCGCACTTTTCTTGTTTTTGCAGATTATTACTGTATCGTCTGCGTATCTTACAAGAATCCCATGGGTACGTCCATACTTTTCCCATAGTCTGTCCAGTGTGTTTAAATATATATTTGCCAGTACTGGTGAAATGACTGATCCCTGACTTGTTCCGAGTTCTGAAATCGTCAGTATATTTCCATACAGGATCCCAGACCTCATCCACTGTCTTATCAGCTTCAGTATTCTTCGGTCTGATATGCGCTGTTCTATCAGTATCATCAGCTTGTCTTGGTTTACATTATCAAAGAACTTTTCTATATCTGCATCCACAACATAGTATCCTTTGTTATTACATGCTTTCCTTACTACTTCCAGTGCTTGTTTTGCACTTCTTTTTGGTCGGAATCCATATGAACATTCTCTGAAATCAGCTTCGAATACCGGTTCTATAGCAATCTTTGCTGCCATTTGTACAATCCGGTCTCTTACTGTCGGTATCCCAAGTGGCCTTTCACTTCCATCTGGTTTTGGTATCATCACTCTTTTCACTGGAGATGGGATATATTTTCCCTCTGTCAGTTCTTTTTTAAGTTCTTTTAGATATTTCTCGATTCCCATCTTTTCTATATCTTCTATTCTGATACCATCAACTCCACTGGAACCTTTATTGGCTTTTACTCTTTTCCATGCTTCAATCAGCACATCGTCCCGATATACCTTGTCGTATAACGCATGGAATCTACGTTTTTGGCATTTCTTGGCTGTTAGATATAGTTTGTTTTGAAGTTGTCGTACTTTTTCTTTGGAGTTATTAGTCTTCATGACATTCTCTCACACTTACCCTCTCTACAAACTTGAATGAAGTAAGGAACCTTCCCTTGGCTATGTTTTGTTTCATAGCTGTCTTTGGTACTATATTCCTCTCCGACTCCCTCTTATCAAGAATCCGATTTCGTCTTTTACTTATACGGTTCTTCTTTACCTGCCTGGTGATAAGTAGGGTCTCCCCAGTTCCGTGACACACCTTTCATACATACCGTTCCCCATATACCGGAGGATTTTCGTTGGTGCTTTTCCAGTTTCTTCCCAATTTCCATGGTCTTCGCCCAATAGGACAAGGCTCGACTTCCTCTTTTCTCCTCCTTTTAAGAGAAGTTTTGTTTACGATACGGCAGGATTCACTTTATGTTGCGGTCTGCATGATTGTTAGCACTTCCTATGAAGCTACATTACCCATCCGCTTAGTACCCTGTATTACTACAACGCACCGGATTTGACTATATGGCTCACTGGTGATTACCATAATCGGACTTACACCGATTGGTGTGCCCCAGCTTTGCTGGGCACGCTCCTATATCAAAAAGGTGTATCGCATTAAAGTTTTTTACTTCTTTGCGATACACCTTGTGCTATGCTCTGCGTCTTATCCATTTCACTCTAAAATCACTATTACTGATATATTACGCTTCCATTAAACAAGCAGATTTCTTCATGCATTTTTCTACTACCCGTTCTGCAAGAAATGCTACTATTATCGTAACAATAATCATAACCACCAGCATCCATATTGGTGTGATTGCCTCCATGGTATCACCATACGCCTTTCCCATTTCTGCAGCCTGGTCTGCAATTTCTTCCGCGCGATTTGTCCATATTACAATTGTACGGCCAAATGGGATCAAAGCTAAAAGAAGATATGAGATACGCACTCCGGCTATTCTTTTATTACCGATTGCACAGCGAATGATATCCGCCAGTATTCCAATCAGCAAAATCAATCCCCAGTTGAAAATCGTTCCCTCTCCCATAAGAGCGCAAGCACCAGCCACAAGAAATGCAAAAAGTGTTCCAACACCGAACTTCTGCCATCTTGCTGTCAGATACAAATACGGAATCCCTGCAAACACAGAAGAAACTAGCGAAGCATATACCCAGAAAAACGGATGAATATATCCCAGACAAAGTGATGCATATATGATTCCAATATATAACAGCGCATACAAAACAGTACCAACAATCATTTTTTTTGAATCTTTCATAGAAATTTTCTCCTGTTCATAACCTTTTTTATTACTCATGCACTTTTCACGATCCATTTCTTTGCTTTTTGCTGCTCCTGCACCATCGCATAATAATGTCCCTGTTTTTTCAACAAATCATCATGTGTTCCCATTTCTTCGATTTTTCCATCATTTAGAACAATAATCTGATCAGCATTTTGAATCGTATTAAGTCGGTGTGCGATTACAAATACGGTCTTTCCTTTCATCAGATGATCAAGTGCCTGATTGATTTTTGCCTCATTATCTGCATCCAAAGAGGCAGTGGATTCATCTAACAGCAAAATAGGCGCATCCTTTAGAATTGCTCTTGCAATCGCAATCCGCTGTTTTTCTCCTCCAGATAAGGTATTTCCACCCTCGGACAACTTCGTTTGATACCCTTCCGGCAGTTTTACAATAAATTCGTGGCAATGTGCCACCTTTGCAGCCGTAATGATTTCCTCTTCTGTCGCATTCTCACGTCCGGCTTTGATATTATTGTAGATGGTATCAGATAACAGCGTATTCTCCTGAAATACTTCACTGATATATTGCAGAAGTCCATCTGGATTTAACTGTCGTATATCTTTTCCTCCGATACAGATAGTTCCTTTTGTAACTTCCCAAAAACGTGCAATAAGATTTGCTACCGTGGATTTACCGGAGCCAGATGGACCGATCAGCGCCGTAGTACTTCCTTCTTTTGCATAGAAACTGATATCGTGTAATACTTCTGTCTGTAAATTATAAGAAAAGCTTACATGATCAAACGCAACATCAAAGTGCTTTAATATCACCTGTTCTTCTTTGTAAGGAAGCGACTTGGTGTCAAATGCCTGTTCCAAGTTGGATGTTGCAAGTCTAAGTTCCTTTAACAGACCATAAGAATGTTCAAACGCAATCAGAAGTGCTGACAAAGCCAGACTCATGAGCATAAATGCCACAAGCTGTTCGGAAGCAATTGCACCACCTAAAAACAGGTAACTGCCAATCAACAGTACGAAAGGCAGGAGAAAGTTTGCAACGATAGAATACATACTGGTCGGAACAGCAGTTTTTACTTCTGCCTGTACATTTGTTTTTCTGATATCCTCTAATGTATCCGACATTCTTGCGAAATGTGTACTTGTCATATTGGCAGACTTAAACACTTTCATGCCTTTGATATATTCGAGTACGATAGATACCATTTTAGAGGTCAGGTCACGTTTCATTTTTCCATATTTTTCGACCAGAGTATTGCCCTGGTGTAAGATTGGCAGTGCAATCAGAATCACCACACATTCCGCAAGTGCCAGCTTCCAGTTGATAAAAAAGGTACCAGCCAGAATCAAAACTCCCATTACCAGAGTCTTAATGATCGATGGTAAGGTATGTGTCAGTACCAGTTCAAAATTGCTTAAATCCTTTGTCAGCGTCGTAAGCAGATATCCACTGCTGTTCTGATTAAAATAGCCAAGACTTAGCGAGCGGTAATGATTTGCCAGCTGCAATCGCAGATCACTGCACATCTTGGCACCTCTCGAAAAGCACAAAAAATATCCACTTCTATATATGAGCAGCCGAAGGATCACGCTTACCAGGCATACAATTGTATAATTCCGTACAAGTGCACCTGAAAGCGTTCCGCTTAAAAGATGAACCACTGTAAAGTACAGCATCAGATACATCACAAGACTTCCAATCGCATCCAGTGACATCAAAACAATCGGTACGATTAACTGTCTGCCTTTATCACCAATTAACTTCTTAATACTACGCAGCATCCTGTTTTCACTCCTTTCCCACCATTTCTCTGATGTAAGTATCCCACATATGGCTGTATCTTCCTTCTCTTGCAACCAGCTCATCATGTGTTCCCTGTTCCACCGCTTTTCCATCTTCAAAGACCATAATATGATCCGCATTGCGGATAGTATGCAGTCTGTGTGCAATCATAATCGTAGTCTTTCCCTGCAACAGGTTCTGAAGTGCAAGCTGTATCTTGTGCTCATTCTCAATATCTGAATAGGAAGTTGCCTCATCGAATACAACAATAGGCGCATCTTTTAGGATTGCTCTCGCAATGGAAACCCTCTGCTTTTGTCCTCCGGACAGTTTTACACCTTCATCACCGATTTGGGTCAGGTATCCATTTGGCAGACTCATAATAAAATCATCAATCTGTGCTGCCTTAGCCGCCTGTCTTACCTGTTCTTCCGTAGCATTTGTTCCCATCCGAATATTTTCCAGAAGTGTGTCCTCCATAAGAAATACATCCTGGAACACAAAAGCTGTCAGGTCAGAAAGGTTCTCTGCTTTTAACTCATTTACCGGAGCTCCTCCGATTTTGATTGTTCCTCTGTCTGCCCCTGCCGATAAGCTGTGCTGCTGTAGTCTTTCCGGCTCCGGATGGACCGACAAAAGCATTGACGCTTCCAGCCTTCAGATGCAGGTCAATATCGGATAATACTTCCTCTCCTTCCTTCGTATAACGGAATGTCACATGGTCAAAATCAATTCCATAAGAGCCATTTTTCGGAAGCTCTTTCTTTCCGCTTTGCATTACTTCCATGTCCATAATCTGCTTCACATGGTCAAGACCACTGCCCAGTTCCATCGATTGCATGGCAATCGTTACCAGATTTAGAAAGGAAGTAAAAAAGCACATGGTAAGCAGTATAAATAAAAGAAATGATGCCACTGATAAAGAGCCTCGAAGATAAAGCCAGCCACCCACAGGCAGGGTAAACAGAATTGCGGAATCCAGTACAACAAGTGCGATTGACAATGGATTGCAGGAGGACTCACACATCTTTATCCAGCAGTCTGTGTATACTTTGAGAGCAGTCCGATACTGTTCAAATTTCTCAGCTGTCAGGTGATACATTTTTATAACCGGCATTACCGTAATAAATTCATTTGCGGAAGCATTCAGTTTTTCCGTATCACCTGCAAATTCGTCCGTCAGATCCGGATATCTGCCCATAAGTGCCATCGGGATTGCAATTCCCAGGATCATGGGAATCAGCATAATAAGTGCCATTTTCCAATTCAGCCGTAGCATGAAAAGAAACATCATTAGCGGTACAACAACAGCCTGTGCCATCTCCAATGTACTATGTGCCAGAAAGTTTTCAATTCTGTCCACATCATCAAATAATGTTGTCTTAATCTGTCCCAGTGCATGCTCCTGAAAATATCCGAGGTTAAACTTTGACATATGTTCTAGTACCCGGACCTTGATTCTATGCATGGTATTAAAGGCTGCAGTGTGGGAACAGATTCCGGCTAATGCTGTAAAAATCGCCTGCAGCACTGCTGCACCAATACCGATTCCAGCCCACTTTAAAATTGTATGAAGTGTTACCTCATTTTTAATAATCAGAAGCAAAATCTGATAGACTACCATATACGGAACCAGGGATAATGCCGAGGATAAAACCGCCAAGAGCATTCCCAGTCCCAATTTTCCACGTTCTTCTTTTGCAAGTGTAAAAACGTATGGTAATCCGATTCGTTTTTGTTCCATAAAACGATACCCCTTTCTTTAATAGTGTAATTTAGATGAGTTACCTCTTTCTAACTACACCTACTTTACTCATAAGAAAGCCAAAAATCAATATCAATCCTGTATTGCTCTGTGCATTTTGTTTCATCTTGAAAATCCTTGTATTTTCAGCATATTTTGTTGTTTTTCTGCTTCCTTTTTTATAAAATCGTGACTAATAAATATTGGATTGTCACCTTTTTTTAAAGGGAAGTATATGATAGAATACAAGTGTTCAGAGCCAATAAGATGCACTACATCAATGAAACACAATATACATAAACACATGTACAATATAGATACAGCAGATTAACACAGAAAGGTTGAGCACAGAAATGATTCCCTCAGTTATTGACTATTTATTACAGCTTCCGGAAGCTATGCACTTTGCAAAAGTGAATGAGCTTTGCAGTGATGGTATTTCCTCTTACCGTATGCTTTCCGACTATGGCAGCGGCACATTCCAAGTGATAGAACTTGAAAATAATCTTCTTTTAATTCTAATTGGTGATTATAAGCCAAAGGATACATTTGAGAAAATCACAGAAATCTCAGAGGACTACCTGGAAATCAGCCAGTTTGAAACCGACAGTAGTTCATTCAAAATTGGGGGAAGAAAAAGAAATCAGGTAGACAAGGGAATTTATTGTTATCTTAATACCCAAAAGAAAACCTATACCTATTGTGAAGGTGGCAAAGCTGTCCGCTTTACTAAGGTAATCCTCTCCCCTCAATATTTCCAGACTTATTTCAAGCTGCACAACGAAAATACCGACATACTTCTTAATGCTACAAGGGATTATCTTCTTAAAAATCCGAACCTGCCGGAACTCAATTTCGTTTTTCAGCAGATACGGGACTGCCAGGCTGAGGGAAATACCCTGAAGCTCTATCTGGAGAGTAAAGTCATGGAGCTTCTTTCTCTGGTTGTAAAAGGATTAGAACAAGAGCAAAAACATATTTCCGTAAAACTGGATTATAAAGATATCCGTAACCTGAAAAAGACCATAACCGTGATGAAAAGCGATCTATCTGCCTATCCATCCGGCGATGAACTTGCCCGGATTGCCGGCATGAGCCCCGCACGTTATCAGTTAGCATTCCGAAAATATTTCGGAACAACTCCATATGAATATCTGAAAGAGTTACGATTAAATCAGGCACTGCTTCTACTGAAAAACTCTGACTATGGAATTGCCACGATTGCAGCTAAAGTTGGCTATCATAATTCCGGACATTTCGCAAAATTATTCAAAAAAGCTTATGGGCTGGGTCCAAGAGAATATCGAAATATTCATGGAATCAAATAAGGATGCCTTCATAACCTTTGTACATAAATCAAAAGCTACTCCTGGAACGGGTACTTATACAATTTAACATAGCTTTTTGTGTTCTGCATTGTTAATTCTGTAAGAGTCACTACACTAATTTAATTGGTAAAATCCCAGTCTTAAGTCGTCTGCTATTCACAGGGAAGTTTTCCATCGCTGTTGTTTTCCAGATGGATCTTTTCTGTTCCAGCTTTGACTGCTGTTTCATACTAGCATTTTGTATTATGAAATAATGCCAATTTTATCTGTTCTTTCCTACATCTCTATTAGTTTCTTTATAATTTCCCGTCCTTGCTTTTGTCTATATTCTATACCCTTTTCTGAATGATTTGAAAACTCTACAACAATAATGTATGTCCCTTTTCACAGAGTTCATAAATTTCTTCTTTCTTCATCTCTATCATAGGATTTACTTTCTGCGTCTGTTTTCTCTTCACATTACGGTAGATAAATAAAATATAAGCAGGAGCACTCCTGCTTATATTCCAATTTAATAATATCCCCGTTCTTCCATCCAATCTTTCACATAGCATCGGATTCCAATATAAACCACATGCACCAATAGTAATAGTGTAATGAGATTTATAGAAATAATAGATTTTATCCAATCTCCAAAGTAAATTGCAATAGCTGTACTCATTATTGCTACCATGATACTGATGATATCCCAGCAATATTTTCGATAAATTTTTCCTATCTGGTAACCAATCCCGATTATCAGCAATCCTGTTATTACGAATAAAATTCCCATAACAACACTGGCAATCAGCCAGTACATAATCCCAGAAAGGATACTGTTTGGGATTCCACTGCTTAACTGACCAAAAGAATCTGCACCTGTCACAAACTCTCGAAACAAGCTTCTCGTTCCTTTTCCAATCGCACCGAAAAAGGTGATAAAATCGTTAAGGAAAACTGGCGAAAGAATAGCAGCAAACAGTGTTGTTGTTATGCTGTACCATGCCAGCAGGAACAGTGTACTTTCATAAGCAACCATCATATTTTTATATTTCTTTTCCAACTGACTTTTTCGATTATCGCATTTTTCTTTTGCTTTCTGGTAAGCAGTCCGGTCACATTTTTCACATTTCTCATAAGGCACTTTTTTCTCAACAGCTACCTCTACCGTCTTTTGGTGTGTCTGTGCATAAAGTTTTTCCTGTTCTGCTTTTTCATACTTAAATTTCCATGCCACGACTTCTGCGTCGGCTCTTTTCCTGCTGTCTGTCTCGCTGGTTAATTGTTGCTCTGTTTGCCTTAATCTTGTCCGCAATGCTTCGATATTCTCGGCTCTGTTTTCGCTGTTCAATTTCTCGTTCAAGGTCAGCGATTCGTTTAGTTGCCTGTTCAGTTCCATAATTCTCTGGTCTTTCTGATCCAGTTCGTCCTGCATCTGTTCCGTCATCAGCAGAAGTTCTTCCACCTGCCCGACGTTCTCTGAGTTTCTGCATCCGTTCATCAATCTCCCTCGCTTTCTCTATCTGCTGTTTAAGGTCAGCAATTCGCTGTTCTGTTTCTGCAATAAGCTGTTCTCGCTGTTCAGCTTCTGCGTTAATTCCTGCCATTGCTGATTCTCGGTTTCCAACTGTACGATTCTGGTTTTCTGTTGCTCGATCTGTGAGAGCAGTTCTTCTGTATCTGGCAAAAGATTCAGCAGCCCGGATAATTCGCTGTTTAAGCTTTTTAAACTCTGGTTCTGCTCCTGAAAAGACAGGAGGTGTCGATCCCGTTCCTGCAATTCCTGTACCATCTCTGCCATAAGATTCTGCTGTTCCTCGATCTGGTTTATCATTGTCTCCATCATAGGAATGACTTCCCGGCTTTCTTTTAAGGTCATTCAATCGCTCCTTCCATTGTGATAATGCACCAGACACTTTTCCGAAACTGATCTGTATCTTTTTCAACAGTGCATTTTGTCTTTTTATGATCTGGTTTTCCTCTACTTTCCATGAAGCTGTCTGTACTTGTCCATTTTGAAACTTCTCATCAATTTTTCTTGCATCTGCACCCTCATGAATTGTAGGAATTTCTAATTTTCCCTGTCTTGCATAGGAACGGTGGTCAACCCGTTGCTCTACTGATAAATGTGCATTACAGACTTTCGCCCATTCGCTCCGCCACAATTCACAGTTCTTTGGATCATTCCACCCGGTAGCATCGGTCAGCACCCGTTTCCACTGTTTACGGTTCCTTGCACCGACTTTCTGATTGCCATTTTCGTCCAATACCGGGATTCGGATTCCATGACGGTCAGGGTTCTTTTTATCCTGCCACCAGTCCGGGTGGGATTCATCAACCACAATATTTCCGTCAGTATCTCTGACAAACTCCCAGTCTTTGACTTCTTTGTTTCCCCATGAGTGGTCGGGATTAAAGGGACG
>OASY01001360.1_pt1 | contig 10750 bp, 10 predicted proteins | sample 1501231 | NCBI WGS metagenome assembly OASY01 (sample SAMEA2579917, study PRJEB22360) | human gut metagenome | biome: human gut; feature: human-associated habitat; material: faeces | place: Denmark | collected 2008/2010 | reverse complement strand
GCCATACTTATTAAAAGGGCGCAAGGCGCCTCAGGTATGGCCGCCACTGCCAGGGCCACCGCAAACATCAGGGAATCCAGGACAGGCATCTTGCGGTACAGGCTCAGCAGAAACACCAGAGCACATATGACCATGATCGCCATAGCCAGACGGCTGCCGAACTGGTCCAGGCTGACCTGGAGGGGCGTCTTTTTTTCCTTGGTGGCATTCATCAGAGCTGCAATCTTACCAATCTCTGTGTCCATGCCCGTGGCAGTCACCAGGACCACTGCCCGTCCGTAAGTCACCAGGCCGCTGGAATACACCATATTGGCCCGGTCAGCCAGGGCGCAGTCGCTGTGAAGGGTGCCGTCGCTCTTATCCACATTAGCGGACTCTCCGGTCAGGGAGCTTTCATTGACCTGAAGGGAATAATTCTCCAGAATTCTTCCGTCAGCCACCACCAGATCTCCTGCTTCCAGGTACAGGATGTCTCCGGGAACCACCTTGGACGATGGAATCTCCACCTTCTGTCCGTCCCTCAGCACCTTGGCGTTGGGGGATGACAGGGATTTGAGGCTGTCCAGGGATTTCTCAGCCTTTGCATGCTGTACCGTGCCCAGGATAGCGTTGAGGATGATGACAGCAAGGATAACTACCGTGCTCTCCACATTGCCTGACACCATGGAAATAAGGGCTGCAATAATCAGGATAACCACCAGCAGGTCACAGAACTGCTCTAAAAACACCTGCAGGGTACTCTTGCGCTTTCCCTCCTCCAGGACATTTTCTCCCTTCTCAGCCAGGATTTTCTCTGCCTGGAAAGAGGTCAGCCCCTGTTCCGTTACCTGAAACTGGCCGAGTATCTCTTCTTTTGTCTGTTGATACCATTCTTTCATGTACTTTCCTCCTCGTTGTGAGCACTTAGCTCCCGTCCTTTAGGCGCTTACGTGCGATTCATGTCATCTCCACTCAGCGGTCGTCCTTTGACCACTTAGTGGAGTGGCTCGTAATGAGTTCTTAGTCTATTATGCGCGTATCCCTGCGCCAAAATGCCCTGTGCATGGCAAAAAAGCAATTCAAAAAAACATTTATCCGCCATGCTCCGGCACCGGGAAACCCACAAAAAAAGACTTCTATGGATGGCTGCCAGGATATGTAACATATCTGCAAACCACGCATAAAAGTCTTGTAACCGCAAAGGCATATATTGCCAGGTTCCGTTGGAACCGAGGTTGTTGACAATATATCTAAACTACTCCCTTTCGAGCTGTTTCGCATTCATTATGAATTTTTATTGAGTTTATCCTTTTTTTCCGGAAATGTCAAGGGGGTTTTAAAAATTTATATTATATTTAAATGCCCTCATCTTCATCCTTTTTGGGTGCGCCCAGACGATAAAAAGGATATCTTTTATTGGTGCTTTTTTTCTGTCAGGTCATTTCAGATCGCCCATCAGTCATAGGACGGCTCTCCCTCGCCCCCAATCCGTTTTCTTCCCAGCTGGTACACCACCTTGTAGAAGGTAGGCAGAAGAATCAGGGTAAGGACCATGGATGCCATAAGGCCGCCGATATTTACCAGAGCAAGACCCTGCATCATCTTGCCGGCCCTTCCATAGGCCAGGGCATTGGGTATCATGGAAATGACCGTTGTCAGGGTTGTCATGAGAATGGGCCTCATACGGATGGCTCCCGCTTCCACCAGCGCCTCCATAAGTGGCACACTGACCAGCATCTGGTTTACCGTATCCACATACAGAATGCCGTTGTTGACCACGGTTCCCACCAGCATCAGGAAGCCCAGCATGGATACCATGCTGATGGGGCTGCCGGTCAGGTACAGAAGGCCGAAGGAACCAATCAGGCTGAAGGGAATGGTCACCATGACCATCAGGGAATACTTGGGTGACTCAAACTGTATGCCCATGACAATGAATATAAGGAACACGCCTGTAACCAGGGCGCCTCCCAGCGCTCCCAGCTCCTCCCCCATCATTTCGTCCATGCTGTTGGTTGCCGGGCTTACATTTTCAGGCAGTTTCCATTCATTTACAAATGTCTTTACATCCTTTTCCGCTGTCTTTTTGTACTCCGCCTGGGGCTGCATGGTAATGGCCACCTGGTACTGCTTATCCTTTCGTTCAATCTGCTGCGGGCTGTCCTGATAATAGATATCTGCCAAATCCTCCAGCGGCAGCGTTGTACCGGAAGCAGTGGTTATCATCATTCCCTGAAGCTTATCAATGCTGTCATACCGGTCAGGAGCAAACTCCACCTTTACGTCCACATCCTCTCCGTTTACACGTATGGCGGATGCCTTGACACCGCTTAAACTGCTGTAAATAACAGACCCGATGCTGGCAGGGGTCAGGCCCTCCGCCTGGGCTTTCACAGGGTCCACCTCCACCTTCACAACCGGCGCCGCGTTTTCAATGGATGAATGGACCTGCATCACATCCTCCCGTTCCCTGAGTCCTTCCACCAGCTGGTCCGAGGCCGCCTTCAGAGCGTCATAGTCCGTACTCTGAAGGTCCACCTCAATCTCATCCCCTGAGCTCAGGGCCCCAGATGACATGGTGCTGCCCTGCTTTATGGAAACGGAACAATCCTTGTAATACTGGGTTTCATGCCGCCATTTCTCAATAACCTGGTCCGTGGACAGCTTGCTTCCATCCTTCAGATAGGCATCCAGCGTCACATCGGAACCGCCGCTGATGCTCAGACCGCTGGAACCATAGGTCAAAAGATAGTGGTCCACATTTTCATCATTTCCCGCCAGCTCCTCCAAATCAGCCACTGCCTCGTTGACAGCGGCAACGGAAAGGCCCGGCTTTGTCTTGATTGTCACCTGCACGATACCCTCGTCCACAGAGGTCATCAGGTCCAAATCCAGCTGTGAGGCCATGAGCAGGGCTGCTGCCAGCAGCCCGATGCTGACGGCGAATACGGTTTTGGTCCTTGGAATGATAGACGGCATGTGGCTCCTGTACCATGCCTGCATGGACTTGATGCCCCGGTTAGCCAGTGCTCCGTCATTTTCCTTTGGATGCCACTGGAGATAACAGAGGGGCACGATGGTGACAGCTGAAAACAGAGAGGCGGTCAGACAGAACACAATGGTATAGCCCAGCTGTTTAAAGAGCTGTCCCGACATGCCGCTTAAGAGGGCCAGGGGCAGGAACACCACGCAGGTGGTGACCGTACCGCCAGTGATGGAGCCAATCATGGTCCGGCTGCCCTCAATGGCGGCGTCGTAAAAGTTAAGTTTTTCCTTTGCCCGGAAACATCCGTCCAGTACATTGATGGAGTTATCCACCATCATTCCCACGCCCAGAACCAGGGATGTCAGTGAAATGACATTCAGCGAAAATCCCATGGCGCTCATACAAATCAGGGCCAGCACCACGGATATGGGGATGGAAGTTCCCACAATGACGGAGGCCCGGATATCCCCGTAAAACAGCCACAGAATAATCATGGAAAGAATGATGGCCATAATCATGGTCTGGACCACGTTGGATATGGATTCCATAATGGTCTCACTGGAATCATTTACCACGGTTATGCTGATTCCCGGATTTGCCTCCTGCAGTTTATCCATCTCACTCAGGACCTGCTTCGACACCTCGATGGCCGTGGAGCTCTGCTGTTTCTTGATTCCCAGGGATATGTTGCCCTGGCCGTTGTAACGGCCGATGGAGTCTTCCTCCTCCAGAGCGTCGTATACCTCCGCCACATCGGACAGATGGATAATGTCCCCGCCCGAAAGAGGGATTGCCACGTTTTTCAGACTCTCCGTACTTTCGTAGTCATTTCCCACGCTGACATCCAGCTTCTGCTTTCCCACATTTATATCACCGGCCGGTATGGTAAAATCCGCGGCTCCCACCAGCTGGGCCACGGTGCTGATACTGAGATGATACTGCTCCAGCTTCTCCGGAATCAGTTCTATGCGGGCATACTCCTTCTGTCCGCCGGAAATGGACACCTCGCCCACGGAGCTGAGTTTCTCAAATTCCGGCACCAGCTTCTCATCCACATATGTATAGAGATTACCGTCCACGGCCCCGCTTACGGCAAGGGTAACCACCGGCTGGGAGTTCATATCCAGCTCCATGATATTGGGCTCCTCAATGTCGTCCGGCATGTCGCTGCGGATTCCGTCAATGGCCTTCTTAAGGTCGATGTAGGCCGTATCCATGTTAGTGCCGTACTCATATTGAATCAGCACCACAGCCACATTTTCCTGGGAGTAGGATTGGACCGTGTCCACTCCGTCCAGGGCCGAGATGGCGTCCTCCTGTTTCACCGTAATCAGGTCGTTCACGTCCTCCGGGCTGGCCCCTGCATACACCGTGGCAATAACCAGCATGGGCATTTCCATCTCCGGCGTAAGCTCCAGCTTGGTCCCCAAAAGCGACTGTACGCCAAAATAAGCAATGGTAATCAGGCACAGCACGATGGTGATGGGCCTGCGCACCGCAAACTTAGTAATATTAACCATCTATTGTCACCTGCCCATCCTGTGTGCCGTCTCCCTCCATGCCGCCGTTTTGCACACTATCATCCTCCATGCTGTCCGCATCCGTGTTCCCGTCATGAATCACCTCTGCCCCGTCCATCAGCTCATTGCTCCAGCTGGTAATCACCATGCTCTCCTCTGTCAGTCCGGATTTCACCTCCATTGTATTTGAGTCATAGATACCGGATTCAATCATTGTCTTCCTGGCTGTCCCACCCTCATAGCAGTATACAAAGGCCTCTCCTTTGTCGTAATTCACCGCATCCACCGGCACAGTCAGCACATTCTCCGCCCGGCTCATGACAGCGGTCAGCTTGACACGGGTGCCTGTGGTCAGTCCGGCTGACTGGGGTATGGACGCCTTGGCATCGTACAGGCCTGTGGCGGAATTTACCATGGTTCCAATCTCCGCCACCACACCCTCATAGGCAGTTCCGTTCTTCTCAATGGATATCACATCATCCAGGGACAGGGTCTGGTGTATCTTTTCCGTAATCCCGAATTTGACCTGAAGCTGGTCACCGGCCGATATGACGCAAATCTGGGCGGATGTGTCCACATGGTCGTGAGGCTCCACGGACCTGGACTCCACGGTCCCGCTTATGGGCGCTGTCACCGTGGTGTATTCCAGCTGCAGGTCATACTGGTTCCTGGCCGTCTCATAAGCAATCCTGGCGTTCTGGTCCGCGTTTTCAGCCTGTTCCATGGTCTGCTCAGACACATAGCCCTGGGTATATAAGGCTCTTGTACGGGTCAGATTGCTGGCCGCATCCCTTACGGATACCTCTGCCGCGTCCATCTGCAGCTTAAGGGCTGTCAGGGCATCCGAATCAATCTTTACCAGGGCCTGGCCTGCCTCCACCCGGTCCCCTGCCTGAAAATACACCTCCAGCACCTCGCCTCCCATCTTGGGCTGCACCGCTGCCTTGGACTGGGGCTCAATCACCCCTGTCAGCTCCGTGTAAAGGATAATATCTCCCTTCCTGGGATGGACTGCCGATACAGTGGGACGGGACTCGTACTCCTCCTCCCCGCCTCTGCCGCCCAATATAAAGGCAGCTGCACCGATAACTGCAATCACAGCAACAGATATCATGATTCCTTTTTTTCTGTTCATCATTCTTCCTTTGATCCTTCCTGGTTTGAAATATTTGCGGTTCCTATAAATAGCGGTTCCTTTGATTCCGCCTCGTACCCCTCAGAGCCGGAGATGTTCTGCAGGGCCCTTTCCACAATCATAAGCTGGCATCTGACGGCTCTCCCCTCTTCTTCCATATCCGGGCTGTCCAGGGCATATACAATCAGGGTCCTGAGCAGCAGCCCTGCCGCCAAATCCACGGCATGGGCAAAATACTCTTCACCCAGCTTTGGATACCGGCTTCTGTTCATCTCCCCATAACACTGTGTAAAAAAACGGCGTCTGTACTCTGTGCCATGGAATTCCATGCCCACCTCCATAGCCAGACGGCGGCAGGTCCGGTCCTCCAGGATTTCCCTGCCCACGGAAACATAGTCCCTCCACTGCTCCTGAGCCTTAAACTCCTGTATCGCCCGGCAGGACGCTTCATAAAAGCATCCCTTCTCTTCCCTGAGGCAGGACATATAGACTGCTCCTGCCTCCTCATACATCCGTCTTAAAACAGCCTGGTATAAATCCCTCTTATCCTCAAAATAAATATAAAAGCTTGCCCTGGATATATGGGCCTGACGGATGAATTCACTGACCCGCATGTACTTAAAGGAATCCTTTGAGAACTGGTCCAGCGCTGCATCCAAAATGGCTTTTCTCTTTTCCGGATCCAGATTTATGAAATTTCTCGATGGCATATCCATTCCTTTCCCGGTTTATCAGCAATTAAAAAAAGGGCTGCCGTAAATCGTGTACCCCCCTTTTCATCGTGGCTTTATCATATAAAATAATATTCTATTTTTCTACGGTCATTTTTTCAAAAATGTGTACACAAAAAGCCATAGGTGTGTAAAATTACACACCTATGGCTTTTTGTATACATGGGCGGGTGGGCGGACCGGCTCTCTGCCGTCCTGTCCCTGTGTTTATAAAGGCAGAATATAAATCCCAGCATATACCGGCACGGGTTTCCGGATGGACTTTGGGACATCATTCCGAAAACAACTCAGGGAATGCCGTTCTTCTTCCCTTAATCAGCCGGATAAGCTGGTCCACGATTTTATCGATGTCTTCTTCTGTCTGGAACTTACGCTCCATCAGGATACCCAGTATGCCATATATAAAAAAGTGCATGGCAAGGTCCATCTCATCCTTTTTCATATTCAGCGGTTTACCCTTTTCCTCTATCAGACGTGAAAAATAACGGTACACCTTATCAAACATCACCCTAGCCAGCATCATGTGCTCACGGCTCTCCATAATACGCTCCAAATGTCCCTGATGGGGCAGCAGATACCGGAAAAAACATTTCAGGGCTTCCTCCGGCGTGGGAGCGGCCATGCTTTCCTCCAAAAGCTTTTCCAGCTCCTGGTCTGCAATTGCATCCATCAGGTCATATATATCCCTGAAATAATAGTAAAAAGTCTTGCGCGTCAGTCCGCATTGCTCCACAATATCTTTTATTGTTATCTTATCAATATGCTTAACCTTTTCCAGCTCGTAGAACGCCCGGATGATTCTCTCCCTTGTCTGCACCAGCATACATTTCCTCCTCGGCACCTCTGTCACTTTTCTGCCGACATTGTACCACAGGATTGCCGCTGTCTGCAATCATTCATAATGATAACCTTTTTATATTAGCGGAACACCTCCACCTCAAAGCCCACAATTTCGCCCAGCTCCTGTAATTCCTTTACATAATTGCCGTAAATGATGGCCTGGTGATGTCCGTAACCGCCCTTTGCCAATGCCTGGCGGAACTCCCTGGCGCCGCCCTCAACCTCGTAATATACCGCGGGGCTGCAGTATACGGGACGGAATTCGCACCCCAGAGTATGGCCTACGGCTACCATCATTTTAGTACCCTGGCGGTTAAAGCGGCCAAAGGTAACCACCTGTCCTTCCTCCTCTGCCATATCCACATGATAATGGGCTCCCCAGCCCTGGGTAGTAAAGTGGGTCAGCTCATATCTCTGCTCCGGCTGGTCAAATCCGCGCATCCTGCGCACCGGCACAGCGTGGTGGATTTCCAGTACATCGTGGTCAAATACCCGGCCAGGCTGTGTCAGAAGCCTGGGCATTCCCAGCTGCTCCAGAGTCTTGCTTCCGGCAGGCACCAGTACCGGGTTGCCCATGAACACGCTCCGGCGGGTCAGGTACATCATCATCATGGCCATCCATACGGTCAGATCCTCCTCACATGCAGACGGAATCCTGTCATCCTTATTCAGGGAGTGGGTGATGCAGGGAACGCACTTATTCTTCTGGGGAAGGAGGCTGGCACACAGTTCCTTGCACGGGGTGGTAAACGCATTGCAGTCGTAGCGCTCCATCATTTTTCGCGCCGCGTGGAAATACCGCAGGTCGCTGCACAGATACTCCTCTGTAATATCCACTTTGTCCGCCCCTTCTATCAGGGCCCTGGCCTCCTGATGAATTCCCTCGTCCGCCGGTATCTCATCAAAATAGTTGAACACCTGCCTGAAATCAATGCGGTTATGGCGGATACCATACCGTGTGAACAGGCTTACCAGGTCACAGCAGCTGGTATTGACCGATGCCGGCGTCTGCTCGGAATTGGAGAATCAAAATTTTTGTATTTGCAACAGCCTTACGTACTTGGAGACAAGTCAGAATACGGTTGTACTCTTCATAATCATGAGCCATATATGCCTCCAGTCCGATATCCCTGTAATATCCCACAAGATCGATGGGGGTAGGTCCCGGATTAATCATGGAAATGGGCTTGTTCAATCCGGGATCTATGGCGGGCCTGTCCGCGATGGAATACGCGATGGCTGCTGTGATCACAGGCACCACAAATCCCATGCCAATCTTACCGGTTCTCCAGATATACCAGAGCAGGGTTCCCTCTGCCTCTGATACCTTGGTGCCTCCGATGGCAGTTCCCAGAGCCGCGCATAAGCCGGCGCCCACAACTATGGGAATCATAAATGATATTCCTGTTATCACATGCTTCTTAATCTCTGATAGTTTAAACCCACCCATAATCTTAATTCCCTCCGTTTTTCTTTTTTGTCAGTGCTTCCTCAATGCTCTGAAGCAATGCCCCTGTATTTTTCATTGCCTTCTCCGTGCTCATGCGCACCACCGGTTTACCCTTAAACCGGTTTTCCCCTGATATCTTCACATCAATAGCCAGGATGATCACATCTGCCGCCTCGATTTCCCCCGGTGTCAGCTGTTCCTCTATTCCAATGCTCCCCTGGGTCTCGATTCTGCATGTATATCCCAGCTTTCGGGCTGCCTGCTCCAGCTTTTCCTTGACAATGTATGTATGCGCGATACCCGCCGTACATGCCGTAACCCCTACTATATTCATCCTTTATCTCCTCCTTGTTCTTAGTGGTGTGGTTACCTCCTAGTAAAATGCTTCCAGAATATCTTCCTTTGTGCTGCTTCCCATCAGTTTTCCGCAAGTCCCTTCCTGTGCCAGCTTCTTGGCCACGCTGGCCATGAGTCGCAGGAAGTAGTCATCCTTATCCCTTTGATTGATGGCAAATATGATGAACATCTGCGCGGGCCGGCCATCCAGCGTCTCCCACTGTATAGGCCGCTCCAGCTTAAGGACCGATATACAGTTGCGCTTTACTGCCAGCGACTTTCCATGTGGAATGGCGATTCCGTCCCCAATTCCAGTCTTTCCCTGGGATTCCCTTATATATAAATCCTGCTTGAATTCTTCCTTGGATGTAATGCTTCCGTCCTTTAAAAGAAGGTCGCACACACATTCAAACACCTCCTCCTTATTCTGCGCCTTTACATTGACGGCCACTGCATTCTCATTGATTACCTCCCGCAGATTCATACTTTCCTGTCTCCTTTAACCATAGAATTTAAATAGTCCGCTATTTCTTCCTGTCCTTTCAGTCTGCGGAATTCCTCATAGGCTTCCTCATTGTCCAATAAGGTCACAATGGCGGAATAAAAACGGATGATTTGTCCCTTTGCCTTAAACCGTTCATCCAGATTCAATGGCAGAAGAAATATCCGGTCCACTCTCCTTCCCTGCCCCAGTCCACCGGTTCCTCCACAATATGGCGGCGGCAATGACCGGGTGGCAGACACAGAAAGCAGCTCCATGCGGAATGGCCACTCCAAGCTCCAGCACTGTGGATGTGGTTTCCTCCCGGTCCAGTACGGTCTGCTCATAATCCTCTGTAACATAACCCGCCTCTTCCAGTCTGGCGCACAGGAAAGATATGAGTTCTCTCTTATGTGTTCTTTCCGGAAAATGGTATACCAGGGACGAATGAAACAGCTGATACGCCGAAAGTTCCGTCTTTGCGGCAATCCGTCTCATCTTCTTTTTCCGGATCTGCTTCATATTATTCTGAATCTGCTGTATATCCCAGGGCTGCAGCACATTTCCAATCTGCACAACATCCCTGCCCGCAAACACAGCACCCACCGGAACAGATGATAAAGAAGGCTGTCAAAAAGGTATTCATCCCTGTCAAGCCCCTGTCCCAGAATATTGCCGGTAATGGAAATAACCTTATCCGTCACCCGGCTGATGTTCTGGTTGGCTTCCATATAAGTCTGCCTGGATGCCTCCCCTGTAAACTCCTGTATCTCTGCAGCTCCCAAAACCAATACTGCAAACTGCCCTTCGCCCTCCGGGAAAACCATATTATAATACTTCTTAAGGCTTTCCATGCATGCTCCGGCCATACTTCGGTCATATTCCGCGCCCTGCCACTCTGCCCCCTGATGTTCAAAATCCGCCGGAATCTCTGCATATTCCTTTTTCCTGATTCGCAGAACACACAGTGACAGGAGAAATGACAGCTGCTGGTACCCGTCAAAGCTGTAGTGTATCCCAAATTCTTTCTCCAGCCCTGCAATGGCCCCTGCTACCCCAGCCATATCAAATCCCCACAGGAACTTCTCTGTCTGGCTTTTCAGTGTCTGGTCCCCAAACTCATGACGCTTTCTGGATATATCCGCGAAGAGTTCCCACAAGGCCATGCGCCAGTAGTACTCGCTGCACTCTATTTGCAGTCCCTGCCCTCTCTTACAGGTGACGGCTACATGATGGGCCGCCAGCCATACGGAAGGCTGACTGGTGGCCTTCTCTGCGGCCAATCAGGAACG
>OASY01001359.1_pt1 | contig 10768 bp, 6 predicted proteins | sample 1501231 | NCBI WGS metagenome assembly OASY01 (sample SAMEA2579917, study PRJEB22360) | human gut metagenome | biome: human gut; feature: human-associated habitat; material: faeces | place: Denmark | collected 2008/2010 | reverse complement strand
AAGGCGACGAAACGCCAGATCAAGGTGAACCGGATGCTTGGAGTGGCGGCGAATCCCCTCTATCCGATATATTGTGCATGGAGTCCGCTCCCGAAGCAGAGAACAACGCAGGGCGAAAGGATGGTGGTATCCCTGACCACCTTCCCGCTCCGAATCGGGAAAGTCCATCTGACGATCCAGAGCATCCTGCGGCAGAGCCGTCCGGCGGACCGTATCCTGCTCTGGCTGTCCAAGGAGGAATTTCCGGAGGAAGCACAGCTCCCGGCAAACCTGCTCCGCCTGAAAGAAAAGGGACTGGACATCCGCTTCTGCGACAATATCCGCTCCTTTAAAAAGGTGTTCTACACCGCGCAGGAATTTGAAAATGATGTGATCGTTACGGCGGATGATGATGCGCTCTACCCGGAAAACTGGCTGGAAGGGCTGTGGGATACCCACGAAAAGGATCCGGGCTGCGTGTGCTGTTACCGCGCGCATGAGATCGCGTTTGAAGGCGGAAGGGTGGCGCCTTATCAGGAGTGGTACGGCTTGTCGCCAGACAAAAAAGGACCTTCGGAAGCACTTTTTCCGGTGGGCGTTGGAGGGGTGTTGTATCCTGCAGGCTATTTCAGCGGCATCGAGTTCGACAGCGGGAAGATTATGGAGCTGTGCCCGACGGCGGACGATATGTGGCTCAAAATCGTGGGAGCGCAGAAAAGGATCCCGGCAGTGAAGGTGAGCACCAACTCGAAGGAGTGGTTCACCATCCGGAACAGCCAGCGCCAGTGCCTGATGTCGGTCAACACCGCCGGAAGGATGCGGAACGATGAAGCACTTCAGAACCTGATGGAATATTATCACGTTACAGCGGAGATGCTGGGCGGCACATCAACAGAGCAGAAAGGCAAAGGATAAAAGATGGCGGGCAGCGACCATGCCGATCCGGAGCTGCAAGCCAAGATCGTGCGGATGGCGCGAGAGCACTGGCGGGCGGCCTTGCGCGTCCCGAACAGCAAGAAGCGTGAAAAGAGCAAGCTCTGGATGCTGATCTGCTGCCCGGCGGCGGGACGCTGGATGTGGAGGCTGGGAAAAAAGCTGAAACAGGGATGAGCCGGAGCATCTTGAGAAACGAAGTGGTTTTGTCTTGATTTATGTCGGAAATGTTATATAATAAAACAGTATACAAGACACAAAAGGAGGATTTCCATGGAACGCACCTATATCAATGAGGTACAAAAGGAAATTGGCAGCACGGTCAAGGTGCAGGGCTTTATCGAGAACCTGCGCAACAGCAAATATATGGCCTTCATCGTGCTGAAGGATATTACCGGCAAACTTCAGATCACCGTCGAGAAGGAGGACCACCCCGAGCTGGTGGACACCATCGACAAGCTGACCCCGGACTCTGTCATCACCGTCACCGGCAAGGTGATGGAGAACGACTACGTCAAGATGGGCGGCATCGAGATGATCCCCGAGGCCATCGAGATCGAGAGCGTCGCCGACGCGCTGCCCATCGTCCGCAAGGAGATCGCCGCCACCAAGAAGAAGAAGGCTGTGGAGCGTTCCAGCATCGACCAGCGCATCGACTATCGCTGGATCGACCTGCGCACCGATGAGAACCAGCTGATGTTCAAGGCACAGAGCTGCTTCGTCAACGCCATGCGTCAGTTCCTGCTCGAGCGCAGCTTCATCGAGATCCACACCCCGAAGCTCATCGCTGCCGCCAGCGAGAGCGGCTCTGAGGTGTTCAAGGTGGACTACTTCGACCGCAACGCCTATCTGGCCCAGAGCCCTCAGTTCTATAAGCAGATGGCCATGGCCGCCGGCTTCGAGCGCATCTTTGAGACCGGCCCTGTCTTCCGCGCGGAGAAGAGCTACACCAACAAGCACTCCACCGAGTTCTCCGGCTTTGACCTCGAGTTCAGCTACATCACCTCCTACAAGGACGTCATGAAGATGGAGGAAGAGCTTCTGACTGCCGGCCTGAAGGCCGTCAAGGAGCAGTACGGCGAGCAGATCAAGGAGCTGTTTGGTCTGGAAGTCGTCGTCCCCACCACGCCGTTCCCTGTGGTCAAGCTGGCCGACCTGTACAAGGCTCTGGAAGAGGAGTTCGGCTACACGGTCGATGAGAGCGAGAAGGGCGACCTGACCACCGAGGCCGAGCGCCTGAGCTACGACTGGGTCAAGAAGCACTACGGCCACGAGTTCCTGTTCATCACCGACTACTCCGCCGAGAAGCGTGCTTTCTACCACATGCGCGACGAGAACGGCGTGCCGCAGGGCTACGACCTCATCTGGCGCGGCGTGGAGATCACCACCGGCGCACAGCGTGAGCATCGCTACGACGTGCTGAAGAAGCAGGCAGAGGAGAAGGGCCTGGCCGATGACGTCAAGTTCTATCTGGAGTTCTTCCAGTACGGCTGCCCTCCGCACGGCGGCTTCGGTCTGGGCATCGACCGTCTGACCATGCTGCTCTGCGGCCAGTCCATCAAGGACGCCGAGTTCCTGTTCCGCGGCCCCAACCGTCTGACTCCGTAACCTCTTTAAGGCTCTCCCCTTGGGAGAGCTGGCGCGCAAGCGCCTGAGAGGGCAAGGATGCCGACGGAAAATCGCAGGTGCGGCGATAGTATCGCTCTGACAAAGAGCCTGCTTATCGCTGCGCGGAAACTCTTTTATACCGGGCTTGCCCTCTCCGTCACCTTCGGTGACACCTCTCCCAAGGGGAGAGGCTTACAGCAACAACAAAAGCCAGCGCACATTTCGTGCGCTGGCTTTTCTGCATCTTACAGCTTACTGGATGCCGGTGACCTTGTAGTCCTGTGCCTCGACGGCGTTCTTGAGCACGTCGTCGGCGACCTCGGTGTTCAGGGTGACGATGGCGGTGCCGGCCTCGTGGCTCACGACAGCCTCATCCACCTCGGGCAGGGCTTCCAGAGCCTTCTTCACGCGGGCTTCGCAGTGGCCGCACATCATGCCTTCTACTTTCAGGGTCTTCTTCATGGTATTATCCTCCGTTTTGACTTCGGGCGCTTCGGCGTCCGATTTTTTGTTATTTTCAGCCGCAGACTGCACCGGGGCAGCAACGGGAGAAGCGGTTTTGTGGTCGTGCCTGGTGCTGTGCAGATCGAACAGGTTCAGCCGCAGGGCGTTGCTCACGACGCAGAAGCTGGACAGGCTCATGGCAGCAGCACCGAACATGGGATTCAGGGTCAGGCCGAAGGGGATGAACAGACCAGCCGCCAGCGGGATGCCGATGATGTTGTAGATGAACGCCCAGAACAGGTTCTCGTGGATGTTCCGCAGGGTGGCGCGGCTGAGGCGGATGGCCGCAGGCACGTCCGAGAGCTTCGAGTTCATCAGCACGACGTCGGCGGCGTCAATGGCCACGTCGGTGCCTGCGCCGATGGCAATGCCGGTGTCGGCACGGGTGAGGGCGGGGGCGTCGTTGATGCCGTCACCCACCATGGCCACCTTGCCGCTGGCCTGCAGCTGGCGGATGACGGCCTCCTTGCCGTCGGGCAGGACGCCCGCGATGACCTCGTCCACGCCCGCCTGCCTGCCGATGGCGTCGGCGGTGCGCTGGTTGTCGCCGGTGAGCATCACGACCCGGATGCCCATATTCTGCAGCTGACGGATGGCTTCGGGGCTGTCCTCCTTGATGGTGTCGGCCACGGCGATAACGCCCAGCAGACGGCCTGCGCCGCCGAAGAAGAGGGGAGTCTTGCCCTCGGCGGCCAGCTTTTCAGCCTGCTGTGCCAGTGCGGCGGGCAGGGTGAGCTTGGTCTGGATGAAGGCGGCATTGCCGGCATAGATATCCATGTCGTCCAGCTTGGCCGCCAGACCATTGCCCGGCAGGGCCGCGAAGTCAGTGACTTCCGGGGGAGTGATGGCCTTTGCCTCGGCGTCGGCAAGAACAGCCTTTGCCAGAGGGTGCTCGCTGCGGCTTTCCAGCGCGGCGGCCAGCGTCAGCAGCTCCGTCTCGGTGACGCCCTCGGCGGGCAGCAGGTCGGTGACGCGGGGCGCGCCATCGGTGATGGTGCCGGTCTTGTCCAGCGCCACGATCTGGGTGCGGCCTGCGGCCTCCAGCGAGGCGGCAGTCTTGAAGAGGATGCCGTTCTTTGCGCCGAGGCCATTGCCCACCATAATAGCCACAGGCGTTGCCAGGCCCAGTGCGCAGGGGCAGCTGATGACCAGCACGGAGATGCCGCGGGCCAGCGCATAGCCCAGCTCATGGCCCAGAAGCAGCCAGACGATGGTGGTGAGGACGGCGATGGAGATGACCGCCGGGACGAAGAAGCCCGACACGGTGTCGGCGATTTTGGCGATAGGAGCTTTGGTGGCGGCGGCATCGCTGACCATCTTGATGATCTGAGCCAGCGTGGTATCCTCGCCGACGCGGGTAGCCTCGCAGCGGAGGAAGCCCGACTGATTGGTGGTGGCGGCGCTGACTTTGTCACCGACGGCCTTGTCCACCGGGATGCTCTCGCCGGTCAGGGCGCTCTCATTGACTGCGCTGGTGCCTTCCAGCACTACGCCGTCCACCGGGATATTCTCGCCGGGGCGGACCACAAAGACGTCGCCCTTCTGCACGTCGGCGATGGCCACGGTCACTTCCGCGCCGTCCCGCACCAGCGTGGCGGTCTTGGGGGCCAGCTTCATCAGGCTCTTGAGGGCGTCGGTGGTCTTGCCCTTGGAGCGGGCCTCCAGCATCTTGCCCACCGTGATGAGGGTCAGGATCATGGCGGCAGACTCGAAGTAGAACTCCATCATATAGTGCATGACGAGCTCGTCGCTGCCATCCACCTGAGCGCGGGTCATGGCGAAGAGGGCGTAAGTGCTCCACACGAAGCTTGCCATGGAGCCGAGGGCCACCAGCGTATCCATGTTGGGTGCGCCGTGGATGAGGCCCTTGAAGCCGTTGATGAAGAACTTCTGGTTGATGACCATGACGATGCCCGCCAGCAGCAGCTGGACAAGGCCCATAGCGACGTGGTTGCCGTCGAACCAGTGGGGCAGGGGCCAGCCCCACATCATGTGGCCCATGGAGAAGTACATCAGCACCAGCAGGAAGCCCAGCGAGGCGATGAGGCGGCGCTTGAGCTTCGGTGTCTCGCGGTCGGCCAGTGCATCGAGGTCGGCGCTGGCGTCCGAAGCCTTACTGGCGGAGGCATTCTTCGGGCTTGCGCCGTAGCCTGCCTCCTGCACAGCCGAGAGGATGGCGGCAGGGGAGGCTGTGCCTTCCACGCCCATGGAGTTTGTCAGAAGGCTCACTGAGCAGCTCGTGACGCCCGGCACCTTCTTCACGGCCTTTTCTACCCGGGCAGAGCAGGCCGCGCAGCTCATGCCCGTGACATTGTATTGTTCCATTGCGGATTCCTTTCCCTCTTATAGGATGCCCGGAACGGGATCATTTCATGAGCCGGGGCAGCAGCTGCAGCAGTTCGTCCAGCTTCTGCGTCCCGCCGGCTCTCAAATCGTCGGCCACGCAGGTGCGGATGTGCTGGCTCAGCAGCTCTTTGGAAAAGCCGTTCAGTGCAGCGTTCACCGCAGCCACCTGCACCAGAATATCGGCGCAGTAGACGTCCTTGTCCAGCATCGCGCGGATGCCGCGCACCTGGCCCTCGATGCGGCTCAGCCGGTTGGCGAGGGCGCGGTACTCCTCAGGGGTACGGTCCTTGTGGCGGCAGCAGGAGGGGGCAGTGTCCTTTTCGGCAGGCTCGGCGGCGCAGCAGGGCTTTTTTTCAGCATCAGTCATAGCAGATGACTCCTTTCCGGGTATATCAGTGTGAAGAGGAAACGTACCCTGTGGGGGTAAATCCTCCGACATTCTGATTTTACCACTTAGGGGTATCTGTTTCAAGTGGGTAGGAAATGCTAACTGTGAAAGCTTTGTGAAAACGAAAGCGGCGAAATGCAGAAACGGGAGCCTCCCGGTGAAGGAAAGCTCCCGTTTCTGTTTAGGATAGGAAAGAGAATGTCATAAATAGGGGGGAGGGGGTCACAGGTTGGTGTAACCCATCAGATAGCGGTCCACCTCGGCGGCGCAGTCGCGGCCCTCCCGCAGGCCCCAGACCACGAGGCTCTGGCCCCGGCGCATATCGCCGCAGACAAAGACCTTGTCTACATTGGTGCGGAAGCCGTGGTCGGCCACATTGCCCCGGGCGTTCCGCTCCACGCCGAACGCCTCGGCCACATAGTCCTCGCAGCCCACGAAACCGGCGGCGATAAAGGCCAGCTGGCAGTCGTAGGTGAACTCTTCGCCGGTGGGTACCATGCTGGTGCGGCCGGTGTCGGGGTCACGCTGGGGCTTGAGATAGGAGATGACCGCGCCGGTCAGGCTGCCGGCGTCGTCCTTCAGAAACTCTTTGACGGTGGTCTGGTAGACGCGGGGGTCTTTGCCGAACCTGGCGAGGCACTCGGTCTGGCCGTAGTCCACCTTCAGCACCTTGGGCCACTCGGGCCAAGGGTTATTCGCGGCCCGCTCTTTCGGGGGCTGGGGCATCATTTCCAGTGCCACGAGGTCGGTGCAGCCCTGCCGCAGGGCGGTACCCTGACAGTCGTTGCCGGTGTCGCCGCCGCCGATGACGAGGACGTTCCTGCCTGCCGCGTTGATGGCCCTGCCGTCGGCAAACTTGCTGTCCAGCAGGCTCCTGGTCACGCTGGTGAGGTAGTCCACTGCGAGGTAAACTCCCTTCGCGTCGCGGCCCGGGACGTTCAGATCGCGGGCTTTCTTGGCGCCGCAGCAGAGCACGATGGCGTCATAGCTGCTCAAGATCTCAGCGGCATCCACAGCCCCGCCCACATCCATGTTGGTGCGGAACTCGACGCCCTCAGCCTGCATGATCTTGATGCGGCGCTCGATGACGGATTTGTCCAGCTTCATGTTGGGGATGCCGTACATCAGCAGACCGCCCACACGGTCAGCACGCTCGAAGACGGTGACGGCATGGCCCCGGATGTTGAGGTATTCGGCCACCGACAGGCCCGAAGGGCCGCTGCCGATGACAGCCACGCTCTTGCCGGTGCGGGCCGGAGGCGGGGCGGCGTGGAGCCAGCCCTTGGCGTAGCCCGTCTCCACGATGGCGTGTTCGTTCTCCCGGACAGTGACGCTGCTGCCGGTGACGTCGCCGCAGGTGCAGGCGGCCTCACACAGGGCAGGGCAGACCCGGCTCGTGAACTCCGGGAAACGGTTGGTGGCGCGCAGGCGGCGGAGTGCCAGCTCCCACCTGCCCTGATAGACCAAATCGTTCCACTCGGGGATGAGGTTGTTCAGCGGGCAGCCGGAGGCCATGCCGCCGATCATCATGCCCGCCTGGCAGAAGGGGACGCCGCAGTCCATGCAGCGGGCTGCCTGGGTCTGCTGCTCCTCCCGGGAGAGCCAGATGTGAAATTCGTTAAAGTTTTCAATGCGCTCCAGCGGCGGAACATCCGTGCTGGTCTTGCGCGTGTAATCCATAAAACCAGTGAGCTTTGCCATGATGTTCCCCTCCTTACTTGTTCTTCTGCACGGCGTAGAATGCTTCGATCTGCGCCTGCTCGCCGTCGAGTCCGCGCTCTTCCATCGAGGCGATGACCCGCAGCATATGGTCGTAATCGTAGGGGAGGACTTTCTTGAATTTGGGCAGGAACTCGCTGAAATCGTCCAGGATCTCCTTGCCGCGGGGCGAGCCGGTCAGCTCGACGTGCTCCCGGATGAGCTCTTTCAGGGTGGCGACGTCGTACTTGTGCTCCACCGGCTCGAGGCTGACGGTCTCCTTGTTCACCCGCTGGTAGAAGTCCCAGTTCTCATCCAGCACATAGGCGATGCCGCCGGTCATGCCGGCTGCAAAGTTCTTGCCGGTCTGGCCCAGAACGACGACGGTGCCGCCGGTCATGTACTCGCAGCCGTGGTCGCCCACGCCCTCGACGACGGCCACAGCGCCCGAGTTGCGGACGCAGAAGCGCTCACCGGCCACACCGGAAACAAAGGCTTTGCCGCTGGTGGCACCGTAGAGTGCCACGTTGCCGATGATGATGTTCTCCTCGGGCTTGAAGGTGATGCCCTCGGGCGGGCGGACGACGAGCTTGCCGCCGGAGAGGCCCTTGCCCATATAGTCGTTGCAGTCGCCGGTCAGCTCCAGCGTCAGACCCTTGGGAATGAACGCGCCGAAGCTCTGGCCGCCTGCACCGGTGCAGTGGACGGTGTAGACGTCATCGGGCAGGTCGCTGCCGTACTTGCGGGTGATCTCGCTGCCGAAGATGGCACCAAAGGCGCGGTCGGTGTTGGAGACATCCAGCTTCACGCTCTGGGGGGTCTTGCTGCTGAGCTTGAATTTCTTCATCAGCACCTTCATGTCCAGAGTGTCCTCCAGATGGAAGTCGTAGGTGTCTTCCTTCTGGAAGTGGACATTGCTGTTGACGATGGCGGGGTTGTGCAGGATGCAGTCGAGGTCCATCTTGGACATCCGGCTGTCGGCAGGGGCAGACTTGACATGGAGCAGGTCGGTGCGGCCCACCAGCTCGTCAATGGTACGGATGCCCAGCTTTGCCATGTATTCGCGCAGCTCCTGCGCCACGAAGGTCAGATAGTTGATGATATACTCGGGCTTGCCGCGGAAGTGCTTGCGCAGCTCGGGGTTCTGGGTGCAGATGCCCATGGGGCAGGTGTCGAGGTTGCAGACACGCATCATGACGCAGCCCATGGTCATCAGCAGAGAGGTGCCGAAGCCGAACTCCTCAGCGCCCAGCATACAGCTGATGGCCACATCGCGGCCGGAGAGCAGCTTGGAATCGCTCTCGATGCGCACACGGGTGCGCAGGCCGTTGAGGATAAGGGTCTGGTGGGTCTCGGCGATGCCAAGCTCCCAGGGCAGACCGGCATCTTTGATGGAGTTGCGGGGCGCTGCGCCCGTGCCGCCGTCGTAGCCGGAAACAAGGATGACCTGTGCGCCGCCCTTGGCGACACCGGCAGCGATGGTTCCGACGCCGGCCTCACTGACCAGCTTGACGTTGATGTTGGCGTGGCGGTTGGCATTCTTGAGGTCGTAGATAAGCTCTGCAAGGTCTTCGATGGAGTAGATGTCGTGGTGCGGCGGGGGAGAGATGAGGCCGACACCGGTAGTGCTGTGACGGGTCTTGGCGATCCACGGGTACACTTTTGCGCCGGGCAGATTGCCGCCCTCGCCGGGCTTTGCGCCCTGTGCCAGTTTGATTTGGATCTCTTCCGCGCTCACCAGATACTTGCTGGTGACGCCGAAGCGGGCGGAAGCCACCTGCTTTATCTTGGAATTGCTCTCGCTGTGGTAGCGCTCTTCGGGCTCGCCGCCCTCGCCGGTGTTGCTCCGGCCGCCGAGGCGGTTCAGCGCGATGGCGATGGTCTCGTGGGCCTCGCTGCTCAGTGCGCCGTAGCTCATGGCAGCGGCCTTGAACCGCTTGACGATGGAGCTCACCGGCTCCACCTCGTCCAGCGGGATGCCGCCGTCGGGGGCATCGTTGAAGTCCAGCAGACTGCGCAGATGGACGCCGTTCTGGCCCATGTTGTCCACGGTGTGGGTGAACTGCTTGAAGGTGTCGTAGTCACCGGTGAAGCAGGCTTTCTGGAACAGGTGGATGGTCTGGGGGTTGAAGAGGTGCTCTTCCTTGCCGCTGCGGAACTTGTGGGCGCCGCCGTCTTCCAGCTGCATGTTGATGTCAAGGCCCAGCGGGTCGAAGGCTGCGTTGTGTAGGGCCTCCACGTCAGCCTGAATGTCCTCGAGGCCGATGCCGCCCACACGGCTCACCGTGCCGGTGAAATACTTGTCGATGACGTCCTTGGAGATGCCGACGGCCTCGAAGATCTGGCTGCTCTGGTAGCTCTGGATGGTGGAAATGCCCATCTTGGAGGCGATCTTTACGATGCCGCCCAGCACAGCCTTGTTGTAGTCGTCCACGGCGGCGTAATAATCCTTGTCCAGCAGGCCGTCGTCGATGAGCTGGCCGATGGTCTCATGGGCCAGATAGGGGTTGACGGCGCAGGCACCGTAGCCCAGCAGAGCGGCAAAGTGGTGGACTTCATGAGGCTCTGCGCTCTCGAGGATGAGGGCCAGCGCGGTGCTCTTCTTGGTGCGGATGAGGTACTGGGACACCGCCGACACCGCCAGCAGGCTGGGGATGGCCACATGGTACTCGTCAATGTCCCGGTCGGACAGGATGATGATGTTGGCACCCTCTTTATAGGCGCGGTCTACCTCAAGGAAAACGCGGTCGATGGCCTTTTCGAGGCTGGTGTTCTTGTAGTAGTTGATGGAGACAGTGGAGACTTTGAAGCCCGGGACGTTCATGTACTTGATGCGGAGAAGGTCAGTGGACGTGAGGATGGGATTGTTGACCTTGAGTACCTTGCAGTTTTCGGGCTTGTCCTCCAGCAGGTTGCCGTGTGTACCCACATAGACGCTGGTGGAGGTGACGATCTTCTCGCGGATGGCGTCGATGGGCGGGTTCGTGACCTGTGCAAAACGCTGCTTGAAATAATTAAAGAGCGGCGGGTGCCGGCCGCTGAGGACGGCAAGCGGGGTATCGGTACCCATTGCGCCGGAAGGCTCAGCGCCCTGACGTGCCATGGGCAGGATGAGGGTGCTGATGTCCTCATACTTGTAGCCGAACACCTTCTGCAGGCGCAGCAGGTCGTCGCCGGTATAGCTGGGGGTCTTGATGTTGGGGATCTTGAGGTCCTTCAGCTGGACGAGGTTGCGATCGATCCACTCGCCGTACGGCTCACGGCTGGGGGGGGGTTTCTTCTGCTTTTCCCTCTTCCCCACCGACTTCTACC
>OASY01001351.1_pt1 | contig 10834 bp, 9 predicted proteins | sample 1501231 | NCBI WGS metagenome assembly OASY01 (sample SAMEA2579917, study PRJEB22360) | human gut metagenome | biome: human gut; feature: human-associated habitat; material: faeces | place: Denmark | collected 2008/2010 | reverse complement strand
AATCGCAGGCAGCGCAAAAAGGCTGCTTTTAAAGACAATAGAAGGCATGGATACCCGTCCTACTACGGATCGGATCAAGGAGACCCTTTTTAATATGCTTCAGCCTCAGATTCCGGGCTGCCTCTTTCTGGATCTTTTTTCAGGGAGCGGAGCGATCGGCATTGAGGCGCTGAGCAGAGGAGCTAAGACGGCAGTTTTTATTGAGAATAATCCCAAGGCGGCGGACTGTATCCGGGAAAACCTACAACGGACTCATCTGGAAGAGGGGGCGCTGGTGATGAACTGCGATGTGATCGCAGGACTTAAGCGCCTGGAAGGAAGAAATTACCGTTTTGGCCTGATCTTTATGGATCCTCCTTATAATATGGATCTTGAAAAAAAGGTTTTGGAGTATCTTTTTACTTCTCCTATGGTCACGGAAGATACGCAGATTATCATAGAGGCGTCCAAAGAAACGGATTTCAGCTGGTTAAAGGACGCAGGTTACTATATGATAAAAGAAAAAATATACAAGACGAATAAGCACATATTTGCCGGTAAGGGGGAATGAATGAAAATCGCAGTATATCCGGGCAGCTTTGATCCCGTTACCCTGGGCCATATTGACATTATAAAGCGCACGGCAACCATGTTTGACAAGGTGATTATCGGCGTACTCAATAACCGCGCCAAATCGCCCTTATTTACCGCAGAGGAACGTGTGGAGCTGTTAAAGGAAGTGACAGGGGATATCCCCAACGCAGAGATTCAGGCATTTAAAGGACTTCTGATTGATTTTGTGCGTCAAAATCACGCCAATGTGATTGTCAGAGGTCTTCGTGCCATTACAGATTTCGAGTATGAGCTTCAGATGGCCCAGACGAACCGGGTCATTGCCCCTGAAATCGACACCATATTTTTGACTACAAATCTTAAGTATTCCTATTTAAGTTCCAGTATTGTAAAGGAGATTGCGGAATACGACGGTGATATCAGCGCATTTCTCCACCCGGCTGCCGCAGCCAGAGTGAGAGCAAAGCTGGAAGAGAAAACAAAAGCACAGGGATGAAGGAGATCGCAAGATGAGCAGAATAGAACAGTTGATAAGTGAGATCGAGGAATATATTGACAGCTGCAAGTTTCAGGCGCTGTCCAACAGTAAGATCATTGTGAATAAAGAAGAGATGGAGGAGCTTCTGGTGGAGCTCAGAATGCGGATCCCGGATGAGATCAAGAAGTATCAGAAGATCATCAGCCAGCAGGAAACTATCTTAAATGACGCCAGATCCCAGTCGGATGCTATGCTTGCGGAGGCAAAGGCACAGTCAGACGCCATGATAGCCCAGGCAACGGAGCAGGCCAATTCTATGGTGAATCAGGCGACTGAACAGGCCAATTCCATGGTGGCGCAGGCCAATGAGCAGACCACAGAGATGATCAATGAGCATGAGATTATGCAGCGGGCCTACAGCCATGCAGAGGAGGTTATTTCCCAGGCGAATATCCAGGCGCAGGCTATTGTAGACGCTGCGGCTAATGATGCAAACAACATCCGCCAGGGTTCCATCCAGTACACCGACGATATGCTCCGCAGCCTTCAGACCATTATTAACCATACCATGGACAATGCGAGAGGACGTTTTGATTCCCTTATGAGTTCCTTACAATCCAGCTACGATATTGTTTCCGCCAATCGAAACGAACTCTCAGGAGGGGCTTCAAAGCAGGAGCAAGGGCAGGCAGCCCCGGCTGAGGAGAACACAGAGGACTAAGACGCCGGCGCATTGCTGCAGAGACGGTATAAAGCGAAAAAGACGATACAGGATAAAAGGGTGTGGAGCAGTTTCCACAGGATGTAGTGCCGGATCGACAGTCCGGCACTTTTTAATACGCTTTTTGTCTGGAAGATTCCTGAGATTCCCCCAAAGGCTGCTGTGCCGGTGATCAGAAGCGCTCCGCTGAATCCGGGGACTGACCGGGCGATGGTCTCGATTCCGGTAGTGATCTCCACTGCGCCCAAAAGTGCGGCCCGGACAGTCAGGGGGATGCAGGCAGGAAGGAAGGAAAGATAAAGGGCCAGAATGGAAAAAAGCATGATGTAAAGCCCGATTTTTTCCATGGTTTCCAGGCAGTTCATCAGTTGGGAATCAAAGGAAAAGGGAGCCTGCTGCGGACGGAATTCCTGCTGCGCCGGCTGTGCGCCCCAGCCCGGACGATACCATTTTCCAGCCAGAAAGGAGACCGGGAGAATGGGAAGATAGAGAGCGGCAGGAAAAAGCCAGGGAGGACAGGCGGCCGGACTGGAAAAGAGCGGTACTGCCTGGGAGCATACATAGCCCAGAATAAACATGGGGCTGGGATGGTTGCAGATGGCGAGGAGATACTGGGCCTCTGCCGGGCGGATGCGTCCTTCTTCCAAAAAGGAGCTGTCCATCCGGGCTCCCATGGGATAGCCGCACAAAAGACCGGTGATAAATACAAAACTTCCCGGCACGGACAGATGCAGAAGGCTGGATAAAATGGGAGAAAATGGCTTTGTGAGCAGAGGGATACCGTTAAAGGCCACGATGGCTCCAGAGCAGATCATAAAGGGCAGAAGGGTGGGAAGAACCACATTGGCCCAGAGAAGAAGGCCCTTTTGCGCACCTGTCAGAGCCAGGTCAGGACGCAGCAGGAGAAGGATCAGACAGAAAATGGCTGCTAAACCGCCAAGAGTTCGTTTCATGGTCACCTGGATGGAGATTTTGTATCAGTATATTAGAAGAGATGGCGGGATATGCAGCCGGAGAAATTGCAGAAGAAGGACTGGACGGTTTTGGGGGTGATGTGGTATTATAAATCGGATGTTTATGATAACTGGGCTGGCAGGATTTGGAAGGGAGAGATGATATGATACAATTTCCAACACTGATCAAAAAATTTTGCGATGCCCTTCTGGAATACGATCCGGAAACGAAAAAGCTGTACTGGTATCACAGTGAAAGAAAGCCGGATTTGTGCAACCGGTGGTCGGATCACGAGGAGATTTACGAGATGTACCGGGAGCGCTATGTGTGCAGGGATGATCTTGATATCTGGGAGCGTTTTTTATCCCCTGAGAATATAGAGCGGTTTGCTCAAGGAAGCACAGCGGAGGAGCATTTTTATATCCGCTTTGAAAATATGGGAAGGGGGCTGGAATGGCACGAAATCTCCATGGAGCAGATGGAGGATTCCCATGTTCTGATCGGAAGCAGGGATGTCCGTGAGATTTACCAGAGTGCGGCAATTACAAAGGCGATCCTGCCGGAACTGGACTATGTGTGTTTTATCGATATCGAAACAGGCAGTTATGTACTCTATTATCCGGATGCCAATAAAACCGTGTTTTCTCAGAATACGGCGGATGATTATGACACAGTTATCGATGCCTTCAACAGAAAACACGTGATTCCCGAGGAGGCACAGACACTGACGCAGAATATGCGGATTGGCCATGTAAGGCAGATGCTGAATGATAAGAATGAATATATCTTGTACGCAACATTCAAAAAAGAGGAAGATCTGCTCTACAAAAAGCTTTGCTTTGCTTATGCTGACGCCACCAGGAAAAAACTGGTCCTGATCCGAACCGATATAAGCAGCGTTGTAAATGAACGGAAGCTGCGCGAGAAGGAAGAGCGAAAACGTGTGGCCTACCTTGAAAATATGCCGGTGGCCTGCGTTTCGGCAGAAGTCCTTCTTGACCCGGACGGAGCGCCCTATGATTTTCGGATCACCTATTCCAACCAGGCGTATGCGAAACTGGTGGGAGTGGAGGTGCCGGAACTTTTAAAACGGAATTATTACGAGATCTTTCCCGATATGGATCGGAAACGGCTCCCCTATTATTATGACACAGCTTATAATGGAACTCCCCATGTGCTCAGCTGGGATGTGGAGGAAAAGAACCGGCATATGCTGATCCATGCGTTTCAGATAGAAAAAGGACATTTTGGCAGCGTGCTGGTGGACACTACTGAGGAATATTTTCTGACAAAGGAGCTGCAAAGGAGCAGGGAAGAAATGCAGCGTATCTTGGAGACGACCACAGACCTGATATTTGAGTACCATGTGGAAACCAAAAGGTTCAATATATCAAGGATTGGAATGGATGAGGTTCAAAAAAGCCTGTCAGAAGAGGGACTGATCGAAACCCTGGTTCAAAAGGGATACCTGGAGCCATCCTGTGCCCCTGTACTGGAACAGGCATTTTCCCGTATGAAGAAAGGAGAATCCCGCTTATCCGTGAATCTGAAAGCCCGGATCCGGAAGGAGGAGGGGTGGAGCTGGTATCGCCTGAACCTGTTTGAGTTTCAGACAGAATATATGCATGAGCGGAAAACCTTTGGCTATCTTCAGAATATAAACCAGGATATGTTAAGGCAGGAAGAACTGGAGAAAAGGGCGCAGACTGATCCTTTAACCAGGGTCCTGAACACCAGCGAGGGAAAGCGGAAGATCAAACAGCTGCTGGAGAGCCAGAAGGACATTAAACATGGCAATAATGCCATGTTTATAATGGACATTGATGATTTTAAGCAGATCAACGACACATATGGCCATATGGCAGGAGACCGGGTGCTTAAGGCATTTGCCGAGATCCTGCGGAAAACCTTTCGGACAGAGGATGTAATCTACCGCCTGGGAGGAGATGAGTTTGTGGTATTTGTGGAAGATGCAGAAGGAACGGGCCGGAACATTGAGTCCATCGTACAGCAGCTGAACTTCAATATTCAAGGGCTTAAAAAGAGGTATTCCTTTTTTGGCAGCAGCATCGGCGTCTATGTTGCCGACACGGTATGCAGCTTTGAGAAATACTATGCGGAGGCAGACAAAGCCCTCTATGAGACAAAAAAGAAGGGAAAAGATCACTTCACCATAAGGAAGGGATAGAGGGCGGATTCCCGCCCCTGTTTTTGCTTGACATACATACAGGCCTTCTTTATAATGAAAAAAACAGTAAGTCTCCTGTTGGATCAGCAGGGGACTTAACTTTTTGAAGGAGCGGAATATGAGGGATACGTTACTGCTTCCAGAAGCTTTCCTTGCCGAGATGAGGGAGCTTTTAGGAGCTGAATTTGACCAGTATATAAAAAGCTATGATGAGGAGTGGAAACCAGGACTCAGGGTGAATACGTTCAAACTCTCTCCTGAATCGTTTAAGGAGGTATTTCCCTGGAAACTGGAGCCGGTGTCATGGACAGAAAATGGGTTCTACTATGACGCACAGGAGCGTCCTTCCAGGCATCCGGCCTACTATGCGGGACTGTACTATCTTCAGGAGCCAAGCGCTATGACGCCGGCGGCTATGCTTCCGGTAGAGCCGGGGGATAAGGTGCTGGATGTATGCGCGGCTCCGGGAGGCAAGAGCACAGAGCTGGCGGCAAAGCTAAAAGGAAGGGGACTTTTGGTGTCCAATGACATCAGCTATTCCAGGGCCAGAGCCCTCCTTAAGAATCTGGAGCTGGCAGGAGCGGCCAATATAGCGGTTGTCAGCGAGGAGCCGGGAAAGCTGGCAGCAGTCTGGCCGGAGTTTTTTGATAAGATCCTGGTAGACGCCCCCTGTTCCGGGGAGGGGATGTTCAGACGGGACGAAGATATGGTAAAGGACTGGAGAGAGCGGGGACCTGAATATTACAGCCCGCTACAGAAGGAGATCCTGAAACAGTCGGTGGCTATGCTGAAACCAGGGGGGATGTTGCTGTATTCCACCTGTACATTTTCCAAAAAGGAAGATGAGGATAACGTAAGCTTTCTTTTAAAGGAATGCCCGGAGATGGAACTGGTGCCTTTAAAGACAGGCGCGGTTTGCGGGGCGTTGGACGGTATCGGTCTGTCCGGCTGTATGCGTCTGTTTCCCCACCGGGTAAAAGGGGAGGGACATTTCCTGGCCCTTCTCAGAAAAAAGGAGAAGGGAACAGGAGGAGAGCAGAATGTGCAGCCTTTTGGGGAACCAGAAATGGAAGATGCACCTCCTGAGCAGAAGGAGAGAGGGCGTTTAAAGGATAGAAGGGGGAAATCGCCAAAGGATTCCCAGAGATGCAGCGCCAGGACGGGCGCTAAAGTGCAGGATCAGACGACGGATGAGGGAAAACGGGAGTTGGAGGCATTTTTAAAAATGTGCAGGGTTCGCTGGGAGACGGAACGCATTTTTATTCATCAGGAGAATGCTTACTACCTTCCTGAAGGCTTAAAGCCGGGGCTGCCGCTGCGCTTTTTGCGCACGGGACTGCTGCTAGGGGAGTTAAAAAAGGGCCGCTTTGAGCCTTCTCAAGCATTGGCTATGGCATTAAAGGCAGAGGAATTTGGCACTCTCTTGGATCTGACAGAAGAGGATCCCAGGGTGCTGCGCTATCTTAAAGGGGAGACCATTTCCCTTTTGCCGGAGGAGTCGCCGGTGAAGGGGTGGTGTCTGGTGGCCTACCGCGGTTTCCCGCTGGGCTGGGCCAAGGGAAACGGAATGAGTCTTAAGAATAAGTACTATCCAGGCTGGCGATGGCAATAGAACATGAAAAGAAAGGAAACGGTATGGCAGATAAAAAGAAACACAGCGAGGGTCTTATGCGACTGGATAAATTTCTTACAGAGATGGGAAAAGGGAGCCGCAGTGAGGTAAAGGAGATGGCGCGCAGAGGTCGGATACAAATAAACGGCCAGACGGTAAAAGCGGCGGATACGAAGGTAGATCCAGAACGGGATCAGATCTGTCTGGATGGTCTTTTCGTGAGCTATGCCAGGACGGAGTATTTTATGCTGAATAAGCCCCAGGGAACCGTATCTGCCACTGAGGACGGCAGGTATCCCACGGTGGTAAGCCTGATTGGGGAGGCTTTACGAAAGGATCTGTTTCCCGTGGGCCGGCTGGATGTGGATACGGAGGGGCTGCTGCTGATTACCAACGACGGCCCGCTGGCTCATGAACTCCTTTCGCCGAAGAACCATGTGGATAAAACGTATCTGGCTTATATTGAAGGGGAGCTTCCGGCCGATGCCGGCCGGCGGCTGGAAGAAGGGATTTGTCTGGAGGATGGAGTAAAGACGCGTCCGGCAAAGCTTTCGGTCTTAAGCTGTGAAAAAGGAGAATGCCTTAGGGGACGTCCGGCCGACGGGGCACTTAAGACGGCTCTCCCTGTTGCACTTACCATCCATGAGGGAAAATTTCATCAGGTGAAACGGATGTTTGAGGCTATGAGCTGCCGTGTGGTTTATCTGAAACGGCTGTCCATGGGGCCTTTGACGCTGGATACGTCCCTTTTGCCGGGACAGTACCGTCCGCTGACGGCAGAGGAACAGTCTGCCTTAAAAAGGACGAACGAATGATGCGAAGCAGAACACATACCATGAAAGGCGGGAGCAGTTAATGATACTGGACGATAAAAAAGCGGTGATTTTTGATCTGGATGGGACGTTAGTGGATTCCATGTGGATGTGGGGGGATATTGATATCGAATATCTGAATCGGTTCGGCCTTTCCTGCCCGGAGGATCTGCAAAAGGCCATTGAGGGAATGAGCTTTACGGAAACGGCAGTTTATTTTAAGGAGCGCTTTGCACTGGCTGATTCTGTGGAAGAGATCAAGGCAGCCTGGGTAGCTATGTCTCTGGAAAAATATAAAAACGAGGTTTCCATTAAGCCGGGAGCAAGGGAGTTTTTAGAAACGATCGCCTCCAGGGGGCTTCCCGCAGGCATTGCTACCAGCAACGGCAGGGAAATGGTAGAAGCTGTATTAAAATCCCTGGATATGGAAAAATACTTCCATACGGTAGTGACAGCCTGCGAGGTGGCTTTTGGAAAGCCTGCGCCGGATATTTACCTGGAGGCGGCAAAAAGGCTGGGGGCAGAGCCTTCAAAGTGCCTGGTATTTGAAGATGTGCCTGCGGGGATTCTGGCGGGAAAAAGCGCAGGGATGACGGTGATTGCAGTGGAGGATGAATATTCCCGAACCATGCGGGCAGAAAAAGAGGCCCTGGCGGACGGTTTTATCTGTGATTTCAGAGAGCTTTTAAAGGAGCAGGATGCGATATGACACATGATTATTTGCCGATAAGCCGGCAGGATATGGAAAAACGGGGCTGGGAGCAGTGTGATTTTGTTTATGTGACAGGAGATGCCTATGTGGATCACCCTTCCTTTGGCACGGCCATCATTTCCAGGCTTTTGGAGGCTCATGGCTATAAGGTAGGCATTATTGCTCAGCCGGACTGGAAAAACAAGGAGAGCATACAGAGCCTGGGACGGCCAAGGCTGGGTTTTCTCGTATCCGCGGGAAATATGGATTCCATGGTGAATCATTATTCCGTGTCGAAAAAGAGGCGCAGAGAGGATGCCTACACCCCCGGAGGCGTCATGGGAAAGCGGCCGGATTATGCGGTGGTGGTATACTGCAACCTGATCCGGTCGGTTTATAAGGACGTCCCCATTATCGCAGGAGGCATTGAGGCCAGCCTGCGCCGTCTGGCTCACTATGATTACTGGTCCAACCGGTTAAAGCGTTCGATCCTTCTGGATTCTCAGGCGGATCTGATCTCCTACGGAATGGGAGAGCACTCCATTGTGGAGATTGCGGACGCCTTAAACAGCGGGCTGGATGTAAAGGATATTACCTTTATCGATGGAACGGTATATAAGACAAGGCAGTTGGAAAGTGTCTATGACTATAAGCTTCTTCCAGACTATAAGGAACTTGTGTCAGATAAAAAGCGGTATGCGGAAAGCTTTTTTGTACAGTACAGCAATACGGATCCCTTTTCGGGAAAACGTCTGGTGGAGCCTTATGAGGGAAAGGTGTTTGTGGTTCATAATCCGCCCTCTAAGCCCCTGTCCCAGCAGGAAATGGATGACGTGTATGCGCTTTCCTACATGAGAAGCTATCATCCCTCCTATGAGGCCTTTGGGGGCGTCCCTGCAATTCGTGAGATCAAGTTCAGCCTGATCAGCAACCGGGGCTGCTTTGGCGCCTGCAGTTTCTGCGCCCTGACCTTCCACCAGGGACGGATCATACAGGCCAGAAGCCATGAGTCCCTGCTCCGGGAGGCGGAAACGCTGACAAAGGAGCCTGACTTTAAGGGGTATATCCATGATGTGGGGGGCCCCACGGCAAACTTCCGGTTCCCGGCCTGTGAAAAGCAGCTGACAAAGGGGGCCTGTCCTTCCAAACAGTGTCTCTTTCCGGAGCCATGCAGAAATCTGCGGGCGGATCATTCGGATTATGTGGCCCTTCTTAAAAAGCTGCGGTCAATCCCGAAGGTAAAGAAGGTGTTTATCCGTTCCGGCATCCGTTTTGATTATCTGCTGGCAGACACCAGCCGTAAATTTTTAAAGGAACTCTGTGAGTACCATGTGAGCGGGCAGTTAAAGGTGGCCCCGGAGCACGTTTCTGACGCAGTGCTGGCCCGCATGGGAAAGCCGAAAAATGCGGTCTACCGCAGGTTTGTGAAGGAATATAATGAAATGAATACCCGTCTGGGGAAGGAGCAGTATCTTGTTCCCTACCTGATGTCCTCCCATCCCGGTTCCACGATGAAGGAGGCGGTGGAACTGGCAGAGTATTTGAGGGATCTGGGCTATATGCCGGAACAGGTGCAGGACTTTTATCCCACGCCCTCCACCATTTCCACCTGTATGTACTATACGGGATATGACTGCCGGACTATGGAAAAGGTTTATGTGCCGGTGAATCCCCATGAAAAGGCTATGCAGAGGGCTTTGATCCAGTACCGGGATCCGAAGAACTATGATCTGGTGGTGGAGGCGCTTCGGATTGCAGGACGGACGGATCTGATAGGATTTGACAAAAAATGTCTGGTGCGGCCCTCAGGGAGACGCAGAAAGGAAAATGGTGCGAATACGGGGGCAAAGCCGGCCGTTTCAAAGAAAAAGAAACCCATCCGCAATATCCATAAAAAGAAGGGAAGGTAACGCCATATGATGATCGCTGTTGTAACAGGAGCCACCTCAGGAATGGGGAGGGAGACAGCTATTCAGCTGTGTGAGCAGTTTAAGGGGATCGACGCAGTCTGGGCCATTGGGCGGCGGGCGGACCGCTTAGAGGAATTAAAGAGAAGCATCGGCGTGCCAGTGCGTGCCTTTGCGCTGGATCTTACGGGAGAGGAAGGGCGTCAGGTGCTTAAAAACGCTTTGGATGCAGAAAAGCCGAAGGTAAAGTTTTTGGTGAATGCCGCAGGTTTTGGAAAAATCGGTCTGGCAGAGAACCTTCCAGTAACCCAACAGGCCGGTATGGCAGAGCTTAACTGCGCAGCGCTCGCGGCAGTGACGGCCCTGGTGCTCCCCTTTATGCCGGACAACAGCCGGATCATCCAGTATGCTTCCAGCGCCGCCTTTTTGCCTCAGCCGGGCTTTGCGGTGTATGCGGCGTCAAAAGCCTTTGTTTTAAGCTACAGCCGCGCCTTAAACCGGGAACTTAAGGGAAGAAGAATCTGCGTTACCGCCGTCTGCCCCGGTCCGGTGAAAACCGAATTTTTTGATATCGCCCAGACCACAGGGGAAATTCCCCTATATAAGCAGCTTGTAATGGCAAAGCCCGACCGGGTGGTAAAAAAGGCCCTCCGGGACAGCGTGGCGGGAAGGGAACTGTCCATTTACGGCTGGACGATGAAGGCGTTCTGCCTGCTGACAAAGCTCCTCCCCCATCGCCTGATCCTGGATCTAATGGAGCGGATTGAGTATGCGCCCAAGGGAAGCCGGTGGGATTAGGGCAGGCATCTACGAGCACATAAGGAGAAAACGATCATGCAGCTATTAAAGGTTACGGCCAATGAAGCAGGGCAGAGGCTTGATAAGATTCTTGGCCAAGATATCCAACCACTTATCCTCG
>OASY01001350.1_pt1 | contig 10848 bp, 6 predicted proteins | sample 1501231 | NCBI WGS metagenome assembly OASY01 (sample SAMEA2579917, study PRJEB22360) | human gut metagenome | biome: human gut; feature: human-associated habitat; material: faeces | place: Denmark | collected 2008/2010 | reverse complement strand
ATAATCAGATTATGTAATACAAAAACAGCCCTCGGCGATTGAGAGCGAAATACACCCATCGCACAAACCTATGGTTTATACTCTGTGTATTTCGCTCTGCGAGGCTTATGCCGGATACGGCAATCAGTTCGTAAACAGGTGCCTATGCACCTACTCACAGTAAAGTTGGCGAGAGCTGGGGAAGGAGGATGCTTATAGGCAGACATTCATTTATTAGACAAAGTAAGCTGTCCAATGTGGCAGGAAGGATTGATTATATTTCCAATCCGAAAAGACAGGAATATCTCTATGCGACCTATCAGACAGAAGGGGCAACACCTGAATTTTGGAAAAATCTTGCAAGAGAAAATCAGTTGGATTTTAAGGCGAGTGGTTCAGCAGGGAAATGTATTGAAGGGCGTGAGTTTATCATAGCACTTCCAGAAAGTTTTGTTCAGTACAGGGCAGATGATGTGGTAAGGCTTTTTACGGAGACTTTTCATAAAAGATATGGTGTGGAGTGCATCGCTGCCCTTCATCATAACAAGACAAAGACGAATTATCATATTCATCTGGTATTCAGTGAACGGAAAATGTTGGAACAACCCGAAGTAAAGATTGCTACCCGAAATATGTTTTATGATGAGCAGGGAAAGCATAGACGCACAAAAAAAGAGGTTTTAGACAAGCAGGGCAATCTTCGGGCAGGGTGTAGTATTATCCCCAAAGGGGAAGTCTATGAAAGTCATATCTTCACAAAAAAAGAGGAATGGTTTAAGAACAAAGCCTTTACCAAAGAAGTAAAAGAACTGTTTACTGATACAATTAACTGCTATGTAAAAGAAGAATCAGAAAAACTTTCTGTATTCCAGCAGGGAGGCGTTTATCTGGCAACGAAGAAAATCGGAAAGAACAATCCGAAGGCAGAGGAGATAAAGGCAGACAATGCGGCAAGGCAGGAATGGAATCGGACAGTTGATGTGGCATTAGTCGAGGGTGTTCCTGAAAAGGATATTTTGAAAATCAAGCAGGAAAAAATCACAGACAAAACCTTACAATCTATTAGGAAACACGGTTGGCTGCCGGATATGTTCCGTCAGATTATCCGAGGTGCGAAAGACTTTTTACAGGAAGTAATTTTCAAATTTAAACTACCGCCAAAACCTGTGCCAAAGATTGATTTGCAGGAGTGGAAAGATATGCAGAAGGTTATGTATGAATTGCAGAGACAGTCCATGGAGATAAAACGCACACAGCAGGATATTTCTTCTTTGAAAAAGCAACTGTCAGAGTTACGAGGGTTCTTTAAAGGCAAAGAGCGAAAATCTCTGGAAGGGCGAATTGAACTGTTAGAGGATTTGGAAAAGCGTCTGCACAGGAGTATGGAGCAGATCGTAAAACGTGAAGGGTATCCAAATGTGCAATCCTTTCAGAAGGTCTATAACAAGGCAGAAAAACTGATTATGGAATACAATGAAGAACTGCGAGCATGGAAAAATCAGACGGAGCAGAAGAAAGAAAATCCGTTAGAACAGCCGAAAAAAGCAAGTGTACTAGAAAAACTGCACCGCTATCAGCAGGAAGGCAGACAGCAGCCGAAACGGTCAGTCAAGAAGAAATCTATGGATAGAGAACGATAAGAAAGGTGGAATAGACAATGAAGAAAACAATATTTGAAGAAATGGGCGGTACTTATATCAGACATGGGGATTATCTTATCCCCTGTCTTACCTTGCCGGAGGAAGAAAATTTGATTTTTCTTTAAATTACTATTAAATACCATTAAATCATAGAACATATGATTGCTTTTTGCGTGCCGATAGGTTAAACTAAGGATAGTTATATAATGCAAGATATATAGGTGTGGAGGACAAGATGACTGATTTAGTAGATAAATGGTATAGTTTAGAGGAAACAGCAGAATACTTGGGTGTAACAAAAGATACAATTAGAAATTGGATTAAAAAAACAGATATACCTGCACACAAAATTGGAAGATTATGGAAATTTAAGTTGACAGAGGTTGATGAGTGGGTAAAAAGTGGTAAAAGTGCATTGTAATTTTAGTGGTAAGTGGGGATGTAAATATGAGTAAAGAAAGATTATCAAGATTAATAGCCCAGTATCAAAAAAATATGGAATTTTATAGAAATGCAAGAGAATTTAATGAACAAGATTGTAGAGATGAATTTATAAGTCCGTTGTTAGAGAGTTTTGGATGGGATGTACATAATGAAAAAGGAACATCTCCGCAATATAAAGAAGTAGTTGTGGAAAGATTCTCAAACAGTGGAGATAGACCAGACTATACATTAACTTTAAATGGGGTATCAAAAATCTTTGTAGAAGCCAAGAAACCTGCAGTGAATATAAAAGAAGAACAAGAACCAGCAATTCAAGCAAGACGTTACGGCTGGAATGCCAAACATAAATTGTCCATATTAACAAATTTTGAGTATATGATGATTTATGATGTTACAAATAAACCGCAAGATGGAGATGCAGCGACGGTATCGTTGTATCGAAAATATCATTATTTAGAATATTTAAAGAAGTATGAAGAAATATATGGGCTAATTTCAAGAGAAAGTGTTTACACTGGAAAATATGATAGATATGTTGAAGATAAATTCCCAAACGAAGAACGATATTCAACAGAAGTAGATGAAGTATTCTTGAAGCAAATTAATGAATGGAGACTTGAAATTGGTGATTATCTGTACTGTACAGATAATATTTACAAAGATATGGATGTTTTGAATGATGCAGTGCAGGAATTTATAAATCAAATTATTTTTTTGCGAATTTGCGAAGACAGAAATTTGCCTTTGTATCAAAGCTTAAAAGAAACTGCCCGGAATAAAGTGGAGTTGCAGAAGGCATTAACAAAAGTTTTTAAAGAAGTTGATAAGAAATATAATTCTAAGCTGTTTGCCGGTGATAATATCATTTTTGATTTGAATAATGATATTATTTTTGATATGATTCTTTCACTATATTATCCTAAGACTCCATATATGTTTAACATTATTGAGCCAGGAATTTTAGGAAAAATATATGAGAGTTTTCTTACAGAAAGTCTTGTTGAAAAAGATGAACATATAGTATTGGCTGCTAAGAAAGAGTATAAATATCGGTCAGTGGTATCGACACCTGTCGAAATTGTAAAATATATGGTAAAAAATACATTAGCTCCAATTTGTGAGAGAAAGACACCAGAAGAAATAAAAGAGATTCAAATTGCGGACATTGCCTGTGGATCAGGAATATTTTTGGAAGAGGCTTATCAATTTTTGGTTGATTATTGTACAGAATGGTATATGCAACATAAGCCACGGTATTTATTAGAGTTGAGTAATGGAAAAAAGAAGTTGCCATTAACTGACAAAAAGGATATTTTAACAAAATGCATTTATGGCGTAGACATTGATATTCATGCTGTTGAAGTTAGTAAATTTTCTTTATTAATAAAGTTAATAGAAGATGAAACGCCAGCATCTGTGAAAGAATGCGTTCCGATTTTGCCAGATTTAAGTTCTAATATAAAAAATGGAAATTCATTGATTTCCAGAGAAGATATTTCAGGGAAAGACATATCAATAGAAACATTGTGTAATATAAAACCATTTGAATGGAGCATGATCAATAAAGGTTCAAAATTTGATGCGATTATTGGTAATCCGCCATATGTAAAAACAGAAGATATACATACATTAGAGACAGAAGCAGAATTTGCAGTTTATAAAAGGAAATATAAAAGTGCATATAAACAATTTGATAAATATTTTCTGTTTCTCGAAGAAGCATTTAACCTTTTAAAAGAAAATGGACAAATGTGTTATATTGTACCTAATAAATTTTATAAAATAGGGGCAGGACAAGAATTGCGTCGAATAATATCTAAGTATGTATCTAAATTAGATGATTTTGGAGATATGCAACTTTTCCCTGACAAGACTATTTATAGTTGTATTATTACATTATGCAAAGAAAGTAGTAGGCAGATGGAATATACAAATGTCACTTCACTAATTGATCTCTGGACTGGTGAAGAACAGGAAAATATTAGGATAAAGAACGAATTATTAGACGAAAATCCGTGGAGATTAACTACAGATATTAAATTTATGAAAATGATTGAAAAGGTAGAAGAAAATGGTAAGCCATTAGGAGAAGTAGTAAATATTTTTAATGGAATACAAACAAGTGCAGAAAGACCTAAACCTGTATATTGGTTTGGAAAAGATGAAATTGTTTCGGAAACAGAAGAAGAAATAATTGTAGATAAGTTTGAAAAAAGATACCATATAGAAAAACGTATTTTGAAGCCTTTCTTCAAACCTACTAAGGCTGATGAAAAAGGAATGGGTACATATTCGTTGTTAAAAACGGATAAGCATATTATTTTTCCATATAATGCAGATGGTAGCTTGATTAGTATTGACATTATGAAAGAAGAATATCCTGGAACATATCAATATTTACAGGATTGTTATGGCTTGTTGGTTCCTAAATGTTTAAATGGTGGAAAAGGTCGAGACATAAAAAATGCAACAGCCGATACATGGTATCAATACGGAAGAACACAGGCGTTGACTGCATTTGTAAATACTCCTAAGTTAATTGTTAGAATTTTAAGCAAAGAACCAATGTATGCATATGATGAAAATGATATGCTCATTGCTTCTGGTGGTACAGCGGGATATTGTGCAATAGCAAAGTTGCCTGATTCAAAATATGATTTAAGGTATATACAAGCATGGTTGAATCATCCATATACAGAAAAACTATTTCAAATTATGGGAAGTGATTTTGAAGGAGGATTTACAGCGAGAGGAACGTATCTATTAAAGAAAATACCTTTTGTCGAATTAGATTTTAATGATGAAAAGCAAAAAGCGCTATATGAATCAGTGCTCATTTCTACAGAGAAAATAAATGAGTTGAATGTTGCATTAGAACAGAAAAAAGATAAAGCGTCTATTAATGTAATAGAAGCAGAAAAGGAAAATTTAAGCAAACAAATTGAAGATAATATTACAAAAATTTATAATTTGCAATTTTAGGTGAGAGAATGATATTAAAAGAAGATAGTACAGAACAGAAATTAAGAGGTGCTTATTATACGCCACTAAAATTGGCAGAAAAAATGGTGGATTTTTTCAAGAAGGATGCATCTATTAAATCAATATTAGAACCCAGTTGCGGAGATGGAGTATTTGTAGATGCATTAATTGAAACTCAGTTCTTGACTCAAAATAGAAAAGTGACTGCAATAGAAATCGAAAAAAATGAAGCAAAAAAAGTGGCTGAGAAGTTAAAAAATAATCTAAATGTATCTGTTGTGAATAGAGATTTTTTTGAGTTTTATCAAAAATATAAGGACATAAATAAGTATGATTTGATACTTGGAAATCCACCGTATATACGTTATCAATATCTTGAAGAAAAGCAAAGAGTGGAAATGGCTGAAATATTAACAAGCCATGGAATGAAAGCTAATAAGTTGATAAACACGTGGGTTGGATTTATGGTTGCTTGCGTGCATATGTTGAGTGATAACGGAAAAATAGCGTTTGTAATTCCAGCAGAAATTTTACAGGTTGCGTATGCAGAAGATTTAAGATTATTTTTGTCCAACAAGTTATCAAAAATAACATTATTGACATTTGAAGAATTGGTTTTTCCAGGCATTGAACAAGAAGTGATAGTTTTTATTGGAGAAAAAGGTGATTTAGAAAAAGGCATAAGAACTATAGAATTAAATAACCTTGATGATTTAGAAGATCTTAATATATATGCGAATGGTTTTCAGAAACTTAGTCATGTGCATGAAAAATGGACAAAATACTTTACAACAGAGCAGGAAAATCAATTGATTTTAGATTTGAAAAATGATGATAGATTTCAAATGTTGTCTGAAACGGGTATTATCAATGTGGGGATTACGACAGGAAATAATAAATATTTTTCAGTAGATAAAAAAACTGTTGAGATATACGATTTAACTAATGTTGTTCGACCATTGATAGGAAGAAGTTCTCATGCGCATAGCGTTTTCTTTAAATATGATGACTGGAGGAAAAATGTTGATCAGGGAAAAGCAGCTTATTTGATTGACTTTCCAGATACCTCAATAGAAAAATATAGTCAAGGACAAAAAGAATATATTGAACATGGCGAGAAAAATGGTGATAACACGGGATATAAATGCAAAATTAGAGAGAAGTGGTATCAAATACCGTCTGTATGGGTGCCGGATGCTTTTTTTCTTCGTAGAAATAATTTATATCCTAAATTCGTGTTGAATTGTTGTGATGCTGTTTCCACAGATACTATGCATAGAATAAAATTTAATAATGGTATTGAACCAGAGAGAATAGTTTTATCGTACTATAATAGTATTTCTTTTGCTTTTACGGAAATCTGTGGACGTAGTTATGGTGGTGGTGTATTAGAAATATTGCCAGGAGAAGTAGGAAATGTTTTAGTTCCTATTTTAGATTGTGTCCCAATTGAGAAGATTAGGGAGATATTATATCAAGTAGATGAGATTGTGCGTAATGGAGAGAATATTGAGAAGGCATTAGATCTTGTCGATAATAGTATTTTGAAAGAATATTTGAAAATTGATGGTGAAACTTGTTCTATGGCTAGGGGAATATGGAAGAAGATGCAAAATAGGAGATTAAAGAGGGGATAGGATGGCTGATTTTAAATATATAATGCAGGGGTTCCAGGAGAACATAAATTTTTTTGATGAAATAAAAGAAGTTCTTGAAGCTGGAGATTATACATCGATTTGGATATTGACAGCATTTGTTAACGAACGTGCTATTTACAATCTTATGCCGAGTATTAAAAAGTCAAAAGCGGACATTTCGTTTATTATAGGTGTAAGAAACAATGTATCAACATATCAGGCTTTAAAATATTTAATGAACTTGAAGGTAAGAGTGTATGTATTTGATACGGCAAGAGTAGAATCTATTTTCCATGCAAAAGTTATTGTTGGAAGTGGATTGAACTATGCAAAAATTATATGTAGTAGTGCTAATATTACCACGGGTGGCTTATCTAATAATATAGAGGCTGGAATTGTTAGTAAATTAAATTTGGGTTGCGAATCAGATGAAAAATTTTTAGCAGAAGTAATATCATATATTGACAATATAATTCACAATTATCCGAAAAACGTGAAGGAAATTTTAGACGAGAAAGAACTTGATGAGTTATATAAGCAAGGCATTGTGGTGGATGAAAATCAAAGAAAACTTAAGAGTAATTTTTCGGGTGAGATTAAGAAAAAGCAGGAAAAATCTATAGTTTCACGTTTTCCCTTAGCAAATAAAAAATTACTGAATCTTGGGAAAAAGCAGAAACAAACAAATGCTATATTAAGAAAGCTAGATCAAGTTACTGTTGAAGAAGTATGTGAAGAAGTTTGGAAAAGCAATAAATTAGCAAAGTCACATTTGGGAATTGTAAAAAATGGTACACATGCGAAAACTGAAATGAGTCTTGGAAAAGGCCAATATAGACAGATTGATCAACTTACGTATTTCAGAGAGTGTGTTTTTAAGGGGTTGGATTGGAAAAATAATAAGAATGGAGATGAAACAGCGACAGCATATTTCACAATAATTATTGCCGGAATTAATTATGGGGAGTACAAGCTAAAAATTTTGCATAAACGAAAAGGAATGGTAGCATATAAACAAAATAATTATGTGACAAGTATTAAATGGGGAGATGTATCATATTTGATAAAAAATGAAAGTCTGCTTGAAAGAGAATTGACTTTATATAAAACTCATGATGAAGAGCATTTTGTAATTGATATCGAATGATATATTGAATTGAAAAAGAGAAAGTTGATATTAATACTTTATCATATAGAAGGGATAAATGGATATGAAAAATACAAGAGGATCAGAATGGAATAGATGGGACTTACATATTCATACAGCATCATCATATGACAGCCCATATAAAGGCGATGATGCAGATGAATTATTGTGTCAAGCATTAAAAAACAATGAAATTAGAGCAGTTGCCATTACAGATCATTTCAAAATAGATAAAGTTAGAATTGAGCATTTAAGGGAACTTGCTCCAGAAATTGTGTTTTTTCCAGGAGTTGAATTACGAACAGATAAAGGTGCAGACAATTTACATTTAATTATGATTTTTTCGGAGACATCGAATTTAGATCACTTAGCTGGAGATTTTGATGCGATAATGCTGAGAAATCAGGCTAAAGCTTCTGATTCAGATGATACTATCTTTTGGCTATTTGAAGATATAGTAGATTTTTGCAAAAAACATGATGGATTATTATCAATTCATGCAGGTAAAAAGACAAATGGTTTAGATAAAGAAATATCTAATGCGTTACAAGTAAATCAAGCTATTAAAGTTGATATTGCTAAAAATGTTGACTTTTTTGAAGTAGGAAAGAAAAAGGATATTGAAGATTATCACAAGCATGTTTTTAAAGTGATAGATGAGAAACCGATTATCTTATGTTCGGATTGTCACGATCCGAGAAAATATACTGCCAAAGAGAATTTGTGGATAAAGGCAAATTTGACGTTTGAAGGTTTGAAACAGTGTATTTTCCAGCCGGCAGAAAGAGTATATGTTGGAACTATACCAACAGCATTAGATAGAGTAAATAAAAATAAGAAAGCAAATATGGATAGAATATCCGTTCATAGGGTTGCTGAACCTAAAAATGATGGAATGAGTTGGTTTGATTTTGATATACCTTTGAACAATGGATTGGTAGCGGTTATTGGAAATAAAGGTAGTGGGAAAAGTGCGTTTTCAGATATTGTTGGGCAAGTATGCAAATGTAAAACTATGGAGAGTGCATCTTTTTTGAATGGAAATCGTTTTCGGAAGATGCCTAAGAATTTGGCAAGTGATTATATTGCCCGAATTGTATGGAAAGATGGACATACAGAAGAAAAAAGGCTGGATGTTGTAGAGTTCGAAACGGTAATTGAAGATGCGCAGTATTTACCGCAGAAGTATATTGAAGAAGTGTGTAATGATATTGGGAATGTTTTTCAGGAAGAGATAGATAAAGTAATCTTCTCGTATGTTGATAGAACAGAAAGAGGAAATACATCTAATTTAGCTGAATTAGTTCAAAAGAAGTGTCAAATGCTTTATATAGAGATGCAAAGTATACAGAAGGAAATAGAAGTACTAAACAGCCAAATTGTCCGTTTGGAAAAGAAAAAGACAAGTCAGTATCATTCATTAGTAATGGATAGCCTGAAAAAATATGAGGAAGTTTTAGAAAGACATGAGAAAAATAGACCACAAGAAATAAAGAAACCAGAAGAAAAAGAAGAAAATACTCAATATCAGGAAGAACTTAAAAAAATAAATTTAGAAATTGAGGAATTGAATAAAAAAATAGATCAGACTCGAGATGAATTGACTCAGATTAATGAAGCTATTACTGAAACTGAGCAGGTGATTGCGAAAGTAAGGGCATTCAAAACTGAGTTTGGCGAGATGAGAGAAATGCTGAGTATCTATTTTGAAAAATATCAGTTGGAAGTTAAAGATGATGATTTCTATTTGCGAGATCCTTTAGCAGTAATTGAAGAATATAAAAATAAACTTATTACTGATAAGTCAGTAAAACTGTTAACATTAAATGGTAGTCCAATGGAAAATGGATTAGTTAATGATTTTGAGATTGCACAGGATAAGAAAAAGGAGCTTATATCTACTTCTGATGTAGAGGAGAAAAAATATCAAAAATATTTAATTGATTTGCAGGATTGGGAGAAAGAAAGGCAGAAGATTATTGGAAGTAAAGATAAAGAAGAATGTTTGACATATTTTAAATGTGAAGAGGAATATTTAGAACAGAACTTAGAAGCAGACTATAATAAAGTACGAGAGGAACGAGAGACTAAATTTAAGGAATTATTTACTTTGAAGCAGAAGATAGTTTCCGTGTATGAGGAGATATATGCACCAATCAAAAAAGAAATTATAAAATTATTAGGTGATTTAGAGGAAACTATTGAATTTGAAGCAGAAATGCAATTAGCACATGATAATTTTGCGGAAAAAATCTTATCTTTTATTAGCCAAAAGTATGCTGGTGTATTTAAAGGAAAAACTGAAGCTAATAATAGAATGGGAAAGTTGATACGAAATACCGAATTTTCAGATGAAAAAAGTGTTATGGAATTGGTAAACGATATTATAGTGGCCGTAGATGAGGATATTGACAATTCGGAGAAGAAAATCGTTGATAAAAAAGAGTTCTATGACTATCTGTATAATTTGGAATATGTTGGTGTTTCATTTAAGCTAAGAATGGGAGGCAGAGATTTAGAGGAATTATCACCGGGGGAAAGGGGAATTGTTTTGCTGATTTTTTATCTTGCATTGAGCCAAAACAGCATACCTATAATTATTGACCAGCCGGAAGATAACTTAGACAATCAATCTGTATATAATAAGTTGGTTCCATGTATTTGTGCAGCTAAGCAAAAAAGACAGGTTATTATAGTAACGCATAATCCTAATATAGCAGTAGCTTGTGATGCGGAACAGATTGTGTGTTGTCAAATGGACAAGAATACTCATAAAATTACATATACCTCCGGAGCAATCGAAGATAAAGAGATTAAGCAAAATGTAATTGATATTTTAGAAGGTACTATGCCGGCTTTTGATTTAAGAAGAAGAAAATATGTGTAAAAATATTGTTTTGTGCCATCTTTTATTTTGGTAGTTTTGAGGTGTGGTGAGGAGTAATGAGGAGTTCTGTGTTTGTAGAGGGTGTAAAATAAAGTGTGTAAGTCGAGAAAAACAAATTTCAAAACTTACGCA
>OASY01001347.1_pt1 | contig 10885 bp, 8 predicted proteins | sample 1501231 | NCBI WGS metagenome assembly OASY01 (sample SAMEA2579917, study PRJEB22360) | human gut metagenome | biome: human gut; feature: human-associated habitat; material: faeces | place: Denmark | collected 2008/2010 | reverse complement strand
GGTCTTGGAATAGGAGTTACGTTCTCCAAGGGTATCAAGGTGATTGTCGTATTCCATCAGCTTGTCACGATACCCTTCAAGTGCCCTGACTTGTTTCTTCTTTTCGCGCAGGGTTTTCTTTTGTTCCTTGTCCTGTGTTGCAGGCTGGTGTTCCAGGACTTCTTTAAGTTCATCCACTATGTTAGAGAGCATGGAGGGAGTCAACTCCACGGATGTGTCTTTTACGGAGTTCTCCTGTACAATGGCTTCATCCACCTGCTCCAGAAGGATGCGAATCTTATTCATCAACCTTGTGCGGTTCTATTCGATGCTCTTATGCCAGACAAAAGTATATTTGTTGGCCTTGGATTCAATCTTGGTGCCGTCGATATATTCCACGTCAAGACTGATGAACCCCTTGTCGGCAAGGACAAGGACCAACTGCGTGAAGACGTTGTTTATCTCCTCCTTTACACGGTTACGAAAACGGTTGATGGTTATGAAATCCGGATGTTCATGACCGGCAAGCCAGGTATAATGGATGTCACGCAAAAGAAGCTTCTCTATTTTGCGACAGGAATAGATATTATTCATGTAGGCGTAGATAATTACCTTGAGCATCATTTTAGGATGATAAGCTGAGCGCCCCGTTTCTTTATAAAGCTTCTTGAAATTATCAAGATTGAGACTGTCAACAACTGCATTGACTATGCGGACAGGATCGTCCGCAGCTATGTTTTCATCAATTCTTTGTGGAAAAAGAACCGTTTGGTTGGGAATGTAAGGACGAAAATTTAACTTTGCCATAACGAAAAACTTTATGCCTAGAGTTACATAAACTTTGGGTAATAACAAAGTCTTGGCTTTGCGCATAAAAAAGGTTGTGCCAACGTTTTGACACATCTCTTACAGTGGGTGGTGGGTAAGTATGGTATTTACAATTCTTCAAACTTTTGAACGAACTCATTAACGATAGATACCATACGCTCAATATATTCTTTACGCTTCTGAGGAGAAATTAGTTTGTATGTTGATGTACCCTCAAAATTGCTAAAGCAAAATTCGAGGTCGCCTCCCGACTTTGGCTCAAAATATTTCCAATAAAGCCAAGATTCATTACTCCCCTCCGGTTCATCTATTTCAGTTAGAGCCTTTACTTTTCTCTTAATTTCCTTTGTGTATTTTCCGTTTGTTTCACATACACCATAACAAATATAATCATCATAATCACAATTTATTCCTAACGGAATTCCTGACTTTGAAGTAAAGTACAAATCAAAACAAACTTGTCTTTTGCGTGGTCCACCATGAACTGCATCATCTATCAATTCGTTGTCTATTGCTTCTGTTGTAGTGTATCCTGCCAAAACCAATGCGTCTGATAACTCTTTCCAAAAGTTGCAAATTGTATGCCACTGAATATGCTTGAAATTCTTAATCAAGAACATTGCACTTTCTAAGTTATCTGAATTTTTACCGACAATGTTCATAAGTTCTATTCTTTCAGAAACGGAGGATTCGTTATTCGTCATTTTTTGTAATAGGTTTATATATTGATTTATTGATTCCCGAAGTATTGGCTTCGCATAGCTTTCTTTTGCGCACTCTTTGAGCCATTCGATTATTTCAGAGCCATAAGAGATACATTGTACTTTTTCCACAAGTTCTGGGTATTTTCCGCTGGTTGAAACACTTTCTTCAGACGGTTCGTGCTGGTCGAGCGTAAGATAATATATGTTTATATTATCCTTTGAATACCCTTCTTCTATGGCTTCACGGTAATACTTTTCAAGTTGTCCTTCTTCTTCGTGGTTACTATCCAATGCGTCTATCTTGTTCTCGATAATTACAGCAAACTCATTTCCTTTACGAATAAAAATGTCAATATCCTTAAACTCCGATGGGTTTAAGAAGTTGGGAGTTATTGATATTTCGGCATCGTCCACTTGCATATTACTTTCGACCACACGAAGAAACAAGGATAGGAATGTGTTGCCCATTTTGTGTGGTGCTTTTGGGTCAAGCAAAACAGAGATAAACCGAGAGTGCAGGTTTACTTCATCTCGTTCGTTCAGCAAAATGGAAAACAGATTGAATATTTCCTCTTTATCTTGGCGTTCAAGAAGTTTCAAACGCAAGATATTAACTTGCTTGAGAAGAAAAACAACGTTATTCATAAGAGAACTACTAAAATTGAAAGTACTTTATTCATGTCTTTAAGGATTTGTTTTTAGACAATTAGTGCTAGGAATTGCCATTGTATGTTAGCAATTTATGTAAGCGACTGGGTTTTGACTTTTAGGGTTGATTTCGTTCCATACGCATTTGCCTATGTATAGTGAGCCAGTTAATTCAGTACCCTCAAATTCATACCGATTCGACCACTTAGGATTTTCAGACTTGTACCAACGTATGGGTTGGAAAACAGCCACCACTATTCCATGCACAATGGCAAAGACAAGATTAGCATTTTCTGCTCGCTTTTTACTAAGTACCCAGTAATGACGTGCGCGGTCATAATTGTCCGCACGTTCATTACTGTCGTAGGTCTTACTGATATTGACACATATGATATGGTCGTTGGGATTAATCTTTATATACTCCATGTTAGACTATGTGTTGAAGATAAACTTCTTGATGCGTTTTACCGCTTCTTCGGTAGCTTTTTCAATTATATATTGGCAAACTTATTTGGATTTATTTTTTTCTCCCTTCTTTCCTGGACTTTCTCTAATCCCGGCATCTTTTTAGCCAATGCACTTTCTCCAGCAGGAAAATAGAGAGGAAAAACTCTATATAAGAAACTCACAATTTCACTAAAATACATAAGATCTTGCTGACTACATGTATCTTTGAGCTGAATGGTTATTGAGGGAGTGACTGTCAAACCGTGTTCTGCAAATGCGCAAGCACTGGCAAGAATAGCTTCCTGTTCTTCTTCGGTAAACATCTTGATTTTATCTGCTAACCATTCAAGTTCTCTTTGCTGAAGTGCTTGTTGCTTTTCATTCTGATGTTCCAATAGGATTGCTACATTTTCTTGTTGCTTTTCGGTCAAGGCATTTTCTAATGCTTGATTCTTTCGTTTAAGGACATTGAATTTCAGTAATGCGGCAATGTACATACAGAAATAACCTACTGCAATATCGAATATCAGAACAAGCAGATAATTGCTATTTGACTTTTGGGTATTCTCAGCCATATACTCACTGATAGGAATAACGGCAAATAGCATGATGATGGCTATTGCATAAAGCACTCTGTATCGCATTTTGTGGCTTACTTGTGGCAAGGAGGCAAACAAAAAGGCGATAATCAAAACGGCAATTATTGCACAAAGTGGAATGAAAGATGTTCCCATAGGTTTATTGCTCGGTTTGAGGATTAATTACAATGCGCCAATAGCCACCATGGTCTGCTCCTTCACGAGACAAGATTCCCATAGAACGAAGCTTTGAAATATGTTTTTCTACGGCTCGGGAGCTTATTCCTATTTTATAGGCCATTGCTTCTGCAGACATTGATGGGTCGGAAATGACGAAATCAATAATTTTTTGTGCGGTTTTCCCAATGCTTTTAGGTTTGTTTTTCGAATCTCCGAACTTTTTCTCCGAACCTTTTTGCATTATCTCCGAACCTTTCTCCGAACTTTCTTGCGTATCACCAAAGGTTTCCACCGAACTTTTGCTGTTTCCACCGAACTTTTCCACCGAACTTTCTTCGTTTACAGGGTACTTTTCGAGGGTACTATTTACCCTGTTGGCTACTTCTTCAACAGGTATTCTTCCGTTTTCGCCCCAGTTCAGATTATAGAATGTGGTGTAGAAAGAGGTCGCTTCCGTTTGATATTGCGGTTCTTTTCCTTGCAGGAAATTGGGTAACTTCTCCGTAAGTTCCCGCATTTTGCGTAAGCCGGAACCACGTTTCTCCATATAGTCCAACTGTGTGAACACATCCGCAATGACGGGGTTGCGGCGCATGGAAGGCACTTTGTATATGTCACGGTCTTGAATTTGTGTACCGTCAAGCATAGCACCGGGTGATACCAGTTCTACGCGGTCATCATAAATGTCGATATGTACTTCACCACCCATCACGGTATAATCTCTATGGATAAGGTGGTTTACCAGTCCTTCAAAGATGGCACGGTCGGAATACTCGGGAAGATTTAGGCGATAATTGGGCATCTTTACCCATCCGCTCATAGTGTAGTTCTTGATGAAGTCCATGCCGTATTTCAATAGCAATACAAGGTTAGCCCGATGCTCTACGGAACTGATGGATCATCCTTATAGAGTCCAGTCCAACGGGTACAGAAAATACGCGATTGAAATACCGTGCAGTTATCCACAAACAGTAATCCGGCATTGGTCAGTTTACCTTCAGGAGTAACCAGACCGAATGATTCCAGATACTTGTCATTCCATTCTTGATGGGTTTGCTCGCGGAATGTATTGGCCAGGATGATGAAAGAGTGCTTGCTGGCATCCACTTGGGTAGGAAGAGAATCCCATGTCATGTGCGTGCCTTTCAATACCAACGAAAGAAGTTGTTGCGAATTACACTCTACGCTTTCATTGCCCACTCGTACATATGCGGTACGTGTCCCGTCCTGATAGTAATAATAAGGTGTAAGCGTTCCTGCCTTTACTTTTACTTCAAGCAGGGTATGTCCTTCGTGTTCAATCGGAATAAGTTGTATTTCCGGCACAGGGTCAAGTCTTGCCTTAATGGTTTCGCTGATAAAGTCGGCATCGGCTTGTGGATTATTTAAACCTACAATCACTCCGTCGTCGTTCACTCCATAGAACAAACTGCCACCATCCGTATTGGCAAAAGCCGATATGGATTTAAGCCATGACTTTACTTTCTTACGTTCCAACATTTCCTTGAAATCATAAGTTGAACATTCCGCCATCAATGTATTGTTATGTATTTGCATTATTCCCTTATTATTCGTATAATATTTTAATTCTTATCACAAAGGTAATGATATTGTGATAATTTCAAACGTTTTAGCTTACAAAGAAAGCATCAAGTCAGCCAAAAGAACAGCTGTTTCCGGTTCATTCTTTTGTGCATCTTTAGGTTTCCATGCCACCACGAACCGTACAGATGCGGATTTCACCTTGTAACCTCTTTGTTCCCATTCGGATAATGTATCCTGCATTTTTGATGACAACTTAGCTATGGGTTTATCAGTCAATGAACTATACAAAAAGAAATTACTGTGAGTCAAGGAGTCTCCTCCTCTCAATGCCAAGATTTCTTGTTTTCGTTCTTTAAAGAATCCCAAATTGACATCTTTGTGAGAGAGTTGCAGTACAATTTCTTCAGGCATGTCATATTGTCGCTGATCCATAAGATATCGGTCTGCACTCAAATGATTGAAACAATCACCGTTTGTATGTATGAACAGCCTGTTTTTCGCACGGGTTATTCCTACGTAATATCGACGCATCAGATGGGCATCCTTTACATAATTGTCGGATATGAGCATATACACATCGTCAAACTCTCTGCCTTTGGCCTTGTGAATAGTTGATACCACAACGTCGGCTCCTGATACGTCGCAGAAGTCTTCCACCGACGACTCAAATACAAATTCTTTGAAGTCACTGAAATATTTAGTCTTGTTGGTTTGTTCAAACTGTTCCACACAACGTTTCACATACATCAAGCTTAGACTCCTGTCATAAGTAGAGAAGGTGTTATGCTTGGCTTCTTCCCACAGCTCTTCCGTGATTAACGGTGTTTTTATCCGCTTGTTTATATACCTCAGGAAATATCTCATTTCGGCCATATTCCAAAAACGTAGGCCGTCCATTGATTGTATCAGTTTACTGTTTATGCCATGTTTCCGCAAAAGAGCCATCAGGATAACGGCCTCTTCATTTGTTTGGGTCAGTACACAAGAAGTTCCTTTATCCCTATGTTGAAGCAAGTTTTCGACGAGCGGCTGATACATATATTCCGATTGATAGCGTATCACTTCAACCCAACCCTTTTCTTTTCTCATGGAGATAATTGGTGTACTTTTTATCCTTTTATGTATGTTTTTCAAGAATCCGTTGGCAAAATCCACCGGCTGGCGCGCACTGCGGTAATTTTCGGTCATTTCGACAAACGTGCTTCCGCTTTCTTGTGCCAGTCGGTACATATAACCGGAATCGGAACCGCGGAATTCATAGATGTTCTGGTCATCGTCTCCCACTGCTATCACACGCATCTCCTCATTATTAGTCATTAAAGCCTTTACAAGCGCATGCTCTTCAGCTCCCATATCCTGAGCCTCATCTATGACTAACACCGTCTTGCCAATCTTATTGGGTTCCACTTCTCCTTGACATATCATCTCGGCTGCATTTGAAACGACATTTCTTGATTCTTCAAGATTTCCTATCCGTCCCAATAGGTCGAAACAATAGGAGTGGAATGTTTTTATTTCGACAAAGTGGGCGGCGTTGCCTATCAACTCTATGAGCCTTTGTTTGAATTCCGTAGCGGCTGCCCTTGAAAAGGTCAGCATCAGGAGCTGTTCGTGTTTCACATCTTCAAGTAGCAGAAGTGAGGCCAGTTTGTGGACCAATACACGTGTCTTTCCACTACCTGGGCCGGCTGCGACTACAATGCAACGTGAACCCTTATCGGAAATAATATCCATTTGCCGTTTGGATAATTGTCCGAACAATTGTTTGTACTTCTGTGGTGTCAAGTTACGTTGTATCTCGTTTGCTCTGTCTCCTTTGAAATATTTTATGACAAATTTTCTGTAGTCCATTTGGAAATAGTCCTGAACATATTGCAAGGCTGCATGATAATCTCTTACCATCAGATTGGCATATTCGCCTACAATATGCACTTGCTGGATTTTCAACTTGTAGAATTCGTTGAGCATCCGATAGTCGTCTTGCTTGTATCTCGACTTGTTGTCCTTTATTCTTTGGATATTCATGGCATTATAAAGTACCAAAAATCCGCCTTCAAGTTTTAGTGAACCGATTTTCGACAAATACAGAAGTGCTTCTTCCACGTCTTCTAATTGAATGTCATCAAGTCCGCCAAAAAGGGATTGGGAATTTGATTTTATTCGGTTCAGAAGCTCTACTACGGAGAACTGGATGGCTTTGTCGAGTGCATTCTTTTTTTCTGCATCAAAAGCTAATTTGTATAGCCATTCCACGGCAAAGCGACTTATTTCCAATCGTTTCTCAAATCGCCTGATAGTGGATTCTAGGTCTGCCTGACGACTTATCTCCATGTTACGAGCCGCATCTTCTTTTTTACGCGTATATCCCTTGACGGTGAGGAAATAGAGTAGTGTCCGGATATCTTTTTCTTTGGATGTATTGATGCCATCGTTCACTGCATTTTCATTCAGTTGCTTGCATGATATTCGTAAAGTTCCGTCGGGAATATGATTAAGGATGTATTGTTCAAGTTTTGCAAAGCGTTCGAGGAGAATTTGTGACTTTCGTTCCGAATCACCTGCATCCTGCAAATAGGCAGATATATCTTTACTGTCTGCCAATATACCTTCCTGTCGCATGCGCTCCACTACAGATATAACATCTCTTTTGCTTAGTCCCAAAATGTCTGCTAGATAATCGATTCGTGATTCTGCTTCCGAATCCTGAGCCTTGGCGATATGTTTTTGAGAAATCAATGACTTGATGATACGGACTGCCTTTTCTATTTCATCGCTGCCAAAAAGTAGTGATGCTGCTATGCGTTCTCTTGCTTCGTCCATATTCTTTACCGTTATTCCCGTGGCATATACATGAGGTACATTGTTTCCTCTTACCAAGTATCCGCTTTGTTCCAAAGCTGCTAATGCTGTCCGTACACGGGTCTCAATGTCAGATACCGAATCATCCCATCCTGCTTGCCGGGCAATTTCCAACGCAGAACAGTTGACTTTCATACGGTGTTTGGTAAGGTCTTTGACGGCTTTCCATACCTGTTGTATTTCACTAATGCTAAGTTTCGTTTGGTTTAGCAATATAAAATGCTTGTCCAAATCATTGTCACTGTAAAGCACATAACAACGTGCGCTAAGACCAGGATCACGACCTGCCCTGCCAGCTTCCTGTACATAATTCTCCAGCGAATCGGAAATATCATAATGCACTACAAGACCGACATCTTTCTTATCGACTCCCATACCAAATGCAGACGTGGCCACGATGATGTGTGCCTGATCGTTCATAAAAGCATCTTGGTTGGCAATTTTTTCATCGGCTTCCATTTTCCCATTGAAAGGGAGTGCCTTGTAACCGTCACGAGTCAGTTTTGCAGCCAGTTCCTTTGTCCGTTTGGTGCGTGACACGTAAACAATTGTCGGACAATCGGCTTCTGCTACAAGTTCTCTCAGTTTTAAATATTTGTCATTGTCATTCTCTACATGTATGACGGAATAGTGTAGATTTGTTCTTGAGGCTGTTGATGCGAATAATTCCAAGTTCAAATCCAAAGTCTGCTTGAAATAGTCACAGATGTCTTGGATTACTTTCTGTTTTGCCGTGGCCGTGAAACAGGATACAGGTATCGGGGTTTTGCATTTTTTCTTTTGCTGGTATTTTTGGATGAATTTGCCAATGTAGAGATAGTCAACTCTGAAATCCTGCCCCCATGAAGAAAAGCAGTGCGCTTCGTCTATCACAAACCTTACAACGTGGCGCGCCATCAATATTTTCTCGATTGTTTTTGAACGGAGCATTTCGGGAGAGATATACAACAACGAGGCTTCTCCGTCTTGTACTCTTTGTATTGACAGCGATCTTGTGATGGGGTCTAACATCCCATTTATGGTTACGGCATCCGTGATGCCTCTGTCGGCAAGGTTGTCTACCTGGTCTTTCATCAAGGACTGCAAGGGGGAGATGACAACCGTAAGTCCGTGCACGGAGTGTCCCGCCATGAGTGCAGGCAGTTGGAAGGTAAGTGATTTACCACCGCCGGTAGGAAATATTGCCAGCAGCGATTTCCCTTTTACCGCAGCTTGGGCAGCACGTTCTTGCAGTGGCTCGCCTTCGTATGTCCGGAAGCGCTCATATCCGAAAAATGTTTTTAGGTTATGGAGCACATCCAATTGCGTATGGCAGTAGTCGCAGCTTTCTTTGCAAGTAGTGTGTCGCAGGAGTTTTATGATAAATTCCACTTCCGGATAATTATAAAGTACCCATCCGGGAGTGATGGAGCGGTAATCGGTGGTGTCAATCAGAGCCAATGCGTATGCCAATCCGCATGGATATTGGTTGATGAGCATGTCAAGATCGGCATGTTGGCAAATCTTTCCGGCATAAAGTTCTTTAATAAGTTCAGGTATTCCTTTATGGATATACTCCGCACTTACCATACTGAGAAATCCTTCAAATTCCTTCTTGCCCTTCAGCAGCGATGCAAATAGTATACGCTTTTCTTTCGGTAATGAATGCCAGCATGCTATTTCATCCAACAATAAGTCTTTTGCTTTCTTGCAATCGTTCACCGGATTGTTCATTTGTTCGCTCATCAGTTTGTCATCTTTCACAAGCCTGTGGTAAGGGTGTTCAGGGAACAGTAAAGGCGAAACATAAAGTGTATCAACTAAAATCCAGCGGCATATTTTGTCCGTAAACAGGTATTTAGCATCATGGTGAACGATATTGTGTCCGCAGATGTAGTCTACATCGTTTAAGAAAATGAATAGTTCTTCTTTTGAGGTTTTATGAAATGTCGTGTTATCATGCTTGAGGGCTCCTATATCATGGATTCTATGGTCTTTCAAGCCTATTTCAACATCTACTATGGCATAATTGTGGGCACTACATGGTACAGAGGTGGTTTTATTGCCGATGATATTGTTTCTATCCTCGGTTTTCTTGATTCCTATGAGTTTGCTCCATATTGACATATCTCAATATAATAAATAGTTTTACAACTTGAATTTGTTATGTATCTGCATCGTTTTCTTATTGTTGCCTGGGTATAACATCCCAATATCATACACAAAGGTAAGGATAAAACCGAAGAATCTGTTAAAAATATCGCTTTCTTTTGATTTTTATGCGTTTACATCTCGTTGTTTATGAATAAAAATCGTACTTTTGTGAGCAAGAGCGTGTGTTGCTTATGGATGCTTATTTTCGGGTTTGCGTTATATTTGCAACACATGTACGCAAGTCGCTGATAGGTATATCATGTTGATTTTGAGGAAGTGAAGTAAGTCCGGTTATCAATAGGTCTACATACAAAAGGCTGTTACAAGACAAGTGCTTGTGACGGCCTTTTTTCGTTTGAACCAATTTTAACTCTTCGTTTGAAACCAAGCTATCTCTTAGTTGTTGTACACTGCAACGGTATAACGGACAGAGATATGTTTGGGAAATCAGATGATTTAAAGGATATGAGGAAATGGCGGGTATGGAAGCTGAAGCTGATAGATGCTCGTCTTTATTTTGTCAGTATATTCGTAGGACTGTTGACAGGACTGGTTGCTGTTCCTTATCATTATCTGCTACAATTGTTTTTCAATACCCGTAGAGATTTTTTTGATTCACATCCACATTGGTATTGGCATATTCCTATTTTCTTGTCCTTATGGGGAATACTTTTGTTTGTTATGTGGCTGGTGAAAAAAATGCCTTTAATCACCGGTGGGGGTATCCCTCAAACCCGTGGGGTTATTAATGGACGTATCTCTTACAAACATCCTTTTATTGAATTGGTGTCTAAATTTGTGGGAGGAGTGCTGGCTTTGAGTGCGGGATTGTCTTTAGGGCGTGAAGGACCTTCCGTCCAGATAGGTTCTTATGTGGGATGTCTTGTATCGAAGTGGGGAAGAGTATTGGCCGGTGAACGAAAACAACTGCTGGCAGCCGGTGCCGGGCGCGGGTTGGCTGGCGCTGTCTCCTGATAACCGAAT
>OASY01001339.1_pt1 | contig 10955 bp, 9 predicted proteins | sample 1501231 | NCBI WGS metagenome assembly OASY01 (sample SAMEA2579917, study PRJEB22360) | human gut metagenome | biome: human gut; feature: human-associated habitat; material: faeces | place: Denmark | collected 2008/2010 | reverse complement strand
CTGATAGGTATCCTGAATATGGCGGATACAAGAGATCAGCAGTTCCCTGTCATAATCCGCTCTTGTAATATGGTGACCACCGCCAAAATTCACCCATTTTAACTGTTTCATCCACTTGCCGAATTTTTCTTCCACTGCTTTCAATGTGATCTCCAGCGCATCTGCATTCTGCTCGCAGAGTGTATGAAAATGCAGTCCCTCTACATAAGATGGCAGTGTTTCCGGAAATTCAGATGCCAGAATCCCCAGTCTGGATCCCGGTGCGCACGGATCGTAGATTGCATGTTCTTCCTGAGTGGAGCACTCTGGATTTACACGGATCCCCACACTTTTTCCGGCGTTTGCAGCGCGTTCCCCAAACTTTTCAAGCTGAGAAAAAGAATTGAATACCAGATGCTCACAATTTGCCAGCACTTCTTCAAATTCATCTTCCCGATATGCCGGAGAAAATATATGATTTTCTTTCCCCATACATTCTTTTCCGAGTTTTGCTTCATATAGTCCACTGGCTGTTGTTCCATCCAGATACTCTCCGATGAGAGGATAACAGGAATACATAGAAAATGCTTTCTGTGCCAGCAGAATCTTACATCCGCTCTGCTGTCGGATTTCCTGTAAGATCTGCAGATTCTTTTTCATTTCTGACTCCATGATGACATAGCATGGAGTCCTTAATTCTTCTCTTTTCATTTCTGATGTCCGTTTCTTAATCTACCATCTGAGGGTTTTCTACCACTTTCCATGGAAGTCCAAACTCATTGAGGGCATCCATAAACGGATCCGGATCAAACTCTTCGATATTGTAAACACCGTCTTTGTCCCATGTCTTTGTCATGAGCATCATAGCTCCGATCATCGCCGGAACACCTGTTGTGTAGGCAACCGCCTGTGATCCCACTTCTTTGTAGCACTCTTCATGATCACATACATTGTAGATATAGATCGTCTTCTCTTTTCCGTCTTTCTTTCCTGTAAAAATACATCCAATATTTGTCTTTCCTTTTGTTCTCGGTCCAAGAGATGCCGGATCCGGAAGAACGGCTTTCAAAAACTGCAGCGGCACAATTTCTTTGCCTTCATACATGATCGGCTCAATGGATGTCATCCCTACATTTTCCAGACATTTCAAGTGTGTCAGATAGCTCTGGCCAAATGTCATAAAGAAACGGATTCTCTTGATCCCCGGAATATTCAATGCCAGAGATTCGATTTCTTCGTGATGAAGCAGATACATATCTTTCATTCCCACTTCCGGGAAATCATATTCTCTTTTGATCTCCATTGGTTCTGTCTCTACCCAGTGTCCGTCTTCCCAGTAAGATCCTTTTGCAGAAACTTCACGGATATTGATCTCCGGATTGAAGTTTGTTGCAAACGGATAGCCGTGATCTCCTCCATTGCAGTCCAGAATATCGATATAATTAATCTCGTCAAAATAATGTTTCAGCGCATATGCAGAGAATACTCCTGTTACTCCCGGATCAAATCCACTTCCCAACAACGCTGTAATTCCTGCTTTTTCGTATTTTTCACGGTATGCCCACTGCCATTTGTACTCAAATTTTGCAGTATCTTCCGGTTCATAATTTGCAGTGTCTACATAATCCACTCCTGTCGCAAGGCAGGCATCCATAATTGTAAGATCCTGATATGGAAGTGCCAGATTCAGTACTACGTCCGGTTTTTCCCTTTCGATCAGTGCGATCAGTTCTTCTGTGTTATCTGCATCCACCTGTGCTGTTGTAATCGTTCCATTATAAGAATCCTGCAGTTTTTCTTTCAGCGCCTCGCATTTTGAAACCGTACGGCTGGCAATACAGATCGCATCAAATACTTTACTGTTCTGACAACATTTGTGTACAGCTACACTTGCAACTCCGCCACATCCAACAATCAATACTTTTCCCATTTTTTATCTCCTTCTTTCTTGTTTTTTCTTCTATTAAACTTGCAGTGCAAGTAAAAATTCTCTGATAATCTTTCCGGCTACTGCTGTGGAAACTCCACTTGGATCATAAACCGGACTCAGTTCATTCACATCACATCCGACCACGTTGACTCCCTGTGCTGTCTGGATCACAGCATTCATCAGTTCCACAAATGTGACACCGCCCGCCTCCGGAGTTCCTGTTCCCGGAAATACAGACGGATCCAGCACATCCAGATCCAGTGTGATGTATACCGGTTTTCCCTGCAGTTTCTCAATTACTTCTGCCAGTCCGTCAAGATTGAACTTATGCATCTTCACATGCCCTTCTCTTGCCCAGCGAAACTCTTCTCTGTCACCGGATCGGATTCCAAACTGATAGATCCTGTCATCTCCCAAAAGCTCCCAACATCTTCTCAGTACACAGGCATGAGAATATTGAACGCCCAGATAATCTTCTCTTAAATCTGCATGTGCATCAAAGTGGATGATATGCAGATCCGGATATTTCTCTGCTGCTGCACGGACACTTCCCAGTGTCACCAGATGCTCTCCGCCGATCATAAACGGGATTTTCCCGCTGCTTAAAATAATCTCGGTACAATCCTGAATCTCAGCCAGCACTTTTTCCGTATCCCCAATCGGCAGCTCCAAATCTCCACTGTCAAAAATCTTATAATCCGTCAGATCTTTTCCCTGATACGGACTGTAAGTTTCCAGTCCATAAGACTCATTGCGAATTGCCTGACTTCCAAATCTTGCCCCCGGACGATAGGAAGTCGTGGAATCAAAAGGTGCACCGAACAACACGATCTCTGATTCATTATACTCCGCATCACATCCGATGAACGTCATTACATTTTTATTCAACATCTTTTACAAGCTCCTCCACATACGCCGGTAGTGCAAAGACTCCGTGGTGCACTCTCGGCAGATAATATTTTGTATGAATCCCCCGCAGATTCCAGGAAACTCCATCCAGGTCATTGAGCGGGTGATACTTTTTAGACGCAAATCCAAACAGCCAGTGTCCTGACGGATAGGAAGGGATATGCGCCTGATAAATCTTACTGATCGGGAATGATTCAATAATTCTTTTGTGCATTCTCTGACATTGGAATGCCTCTTCTGTATAAAACGGACTCTCATGCTGATTGATCATGATCCCATCCTCATGAAGCGCATTGTAACAGTTGCCGTAAAATTCCTTTGTAAACAATCCCTCCGCAGGACCAAACGGATTTGGTGAATCGATCAGAATCAGGTCATATACATCAGATCTGGAACGCACAAACCGCAGTCCGTCTTCGTTATAGATCGTCACACGCGCATCATCCAGACTGCTGGCGATCTGCGGGAAATACTTCCGGCAGACTTCCACCAGAAGCGGGTCTACCTCTACTACATCAATCTTCTGGATGGTGTTATACTTTGCAAGTTCTCTCACGCATCCCCCGTCGCCTCCGCCGATAACCAGAACATTCTCCACTTTTGGATGCACTGCCATCGGAACGTGCGCCATCATCTCATGATAGATAAATTCATCCTTTTCTGTCAGCATCAGATCGCCGTCTGTCACCAGGATCTTTCCAAATTCTTTTGATTCGAGAACATCGATTCGCTGAAACTCGCTCTGCGCACTAAACAGCTGCTTGTCCACACGGATGGACAGTTTCACATTGTCCGTGTGTTCATCTGAAAACCACATTTCCATCACTTTTATCCCCCTTATATCAGAACATTTAAATATTCGATTGCCGCATCTTCAGGTCCCGTCATGGAACACCCCTTTTCTTTGGCATAGAGAATATACTCGATTACATCTTTTGTGATCTTCTCTCCCGGTGCCAGAATCGGAATTCCAGGCGGATAACACATTACGAACTCACTGCAGATTCTGCCTTCTGACTCCCGGATCGGCACTGCCTCTTTTTCCGCATAGAAAGAATCCTGCGGACTCATGATGACCTCTGGTTCAATATATTCCTGGCTGAGCATACCCGTCTTGTCTTTCTGATATCTGCGCTTTACTTCTGCCAGTGCACTTACCAGACGCTCAATCTCCTGGATCCGGTCTCCGATAGACAGATATGCCAGAATATTCCCGATGTCTCCAAATTCAATCTGAATATCATACTCATCCCGCAGAATATCATAGACCTCGATTCCCGCAAGACCAATTTCCAGCGTATGGATGGACAGCTTCGTTGTATCAAAATCATAAATACTGTCTCCATTGATCAGCTCTTTTGAAAATGCATAATATCCTCCGATCCGATTGATCTCTTCTCTTGCATAATCCGCCAGCGCCGCCACTCTTGCAAAAGATTCCCTGCCGCGCAACACCAGATTTCTTCTGGAAATATCCAGACTGGACAGCAAAAGATAGGAACCGCTGGTGGTCTGCGTCAGGTTGATGATCTGTCTCACATAACCCGCGTGCATGGACGGACCTACAAGCAAAAAGGAACTCTGCGTGAGACTTCCGCCTGATTTGTGCATACTCACAGATGCCATATCTGCCCCTGCCTCCATTGCCGAAACCGGCAGATTCTCTCCAAAATAAAAATGTGTTCCATGGGCTTCATCTACCAGAACCTTCATACCGTGAGCGTGTGCTTTTTTCACGATAGAACGTAAATCAGAACAAATTCCGTAATACGTCGGATTGTTCACAAACACAGCTACCGCATCCGGATGCTTCTGGATCGCCATTTCTACCTGAGAAACTTTCATTCCCAAAGAAATTCCCAAATTATGATCTACATCCGGATTGACATAGATCGGAATCGCTCCGCATAACACCAATGCGTTGATCACACTGCGGTGTACGTTTCGCGGTAATATGATCTTATCCCCCTTCTTACAGCAGGAAAGTACCATCGCCTGCACCGAGGATGTCGTTCCCCCTACCATCAGAAATGCATGACTTGCATGAAATGCCTCTGCTGCCAGCTGTTCTGCATCTTTGATAACAGAAACCGGATGACACAGATTGTCCAGCGGTTTCATGGAATTGACATCAATACTGACACAGCGTTCTCCCAGTAATTCCACCAGTTCTTTATTTCCTCTTCCGTGCTTATGTCCCGGAACATCAAACGGTACGATCCGCATCCGCCGGAACCGCTCTAATGCTTCATAAATCGGAGCATTCTCCTGTGATAAATTCTTCATCTTTCTTTCACCTCGCCCTTTTTTGTCAATTCCCCTTTACTTCTGAATGTTTGTGATATAAAAAAAGCGCAGAAAAACGTACGTTACATCTACATTCTTTCTTGCGCTTGCTATGCTTCTTTATATAATGCCAATCTCCTGCTTAAGTACAGGAGCTTTGTCTTTTCTTCTAAGTATAAGCACTACAGATATAAAGGTTTTCGAGTCTATATAGCAAATATTTTACTTTTAATACTCTTATTGACCGTTTCACAAGTTGATGTGCTGTTTACGCACCGGTTATAAAGTAACCAACTTATAAAATTTAAGCTTTTAACTTAATCAATAATGCAGCTTTTGCTGCGTTAAATATTTGCATGGAACTCTCCATATCTGTCCGTTCTCCATACGAATCTATTATACGTGCATAGGTTTCGAATTGCAAGAACTTTTTCCACTCAGGTTTTCTTTTTATCCTCTCTCTGTACTTCTCAATCAACAGACGCATTCACCGTTTCTGTCAGTTCTGTTCCGCCATTTTCATACCATTCTTCCACAAATGTATCAAAATAATCAATCGGCTGTTCTCCGACAATTATCTTCAGAAACGCCTTCTGTTCCAGCTCTTTCAGGGACTGCGGAATTTCTCCGTCTGCTTCCTTCAAAGAAAGCGGCAGAGGCTGCTGCACATTTGCATCGACAAGCACTTCTACGGCTTCAATCCGCATACTGATCATCTCCATACCGGGCATAATCGAACAAAGCACTCACATACTTCCCTACAATCTCCGGATGCTCAAATCCTTTCCGCACAACTACATACATGGAATCATCATAAGACTCAAACACCTGTACTTTCTTATCATTTTCATAAGAGAACAGATACGGTTTCCAGACTGCTGTATTGTCCGCACTGTAAGCAGCACTGAGCGGATTGTTCGGCGCCCACCAGCGTCCAAAAACAGCACCGCACTTTCCTTCCACAACAAGGCGATTGATATTTTCAGGTTCCCTCAGAAGAAAGCGGGAATCCAGAATCCCATCCGTATATAATTTATTGAGATACGCCAATACCTGCTTTGTCTCCGGGGTAAGAGAACCATATACGACTTTGCCCGTCTCATCCAGAATCCAAGTCTCTGGTATGGAACCAAAATTTGAGAAAATTCCATCCACCCCATACGTGTCACTGGAACCAGCAATGAGGTTCGTACTGCAGGCAAGACCTACTGTTGACCCATTCCCCGCAATATCTGCTTCTACAAATTTCCTGATCACATACATAGCCTCTTCCAGCGATTTCGGCTCTTCCACTTCCAGTCTCTGAATCCAGTCCTGTCTCAGCCAGAGCAGCATCTCCCTGTCATCAATTTCCGTGTTCGGAAATGCATATAGTCTTCCGTCAAACGTAGCCGATGCCAGCACATTCTCTCCATAACTGTCATACATCTCTTTGATTACTTTTGTAGTACAGTTTTTATACACATCCGTCAGATCTTCCACCATATCATTCTCTACAAGACGTATCAGATTGTCTCTTCCATTGACAACAAGAACATCCGGAATATTCCGATCCTCAATTGCCATCTCAAGAGCCTCCTCATAAGAGCCGCCCGCTTCCAATTCAAATACATCATCATTTTGAATATTGAGAACTTCCCGCAGATATCTTGTATATGCATTATCTTCATACGTATTACCTGCCGGCAGGTTTGCATTGTTTGCTCCTGCAATCTTCCCAAGCATATACGTCACTGTCTCCGGATATTTTCCGAGCGGCGTGGATTCTGCTGTCTCCCACTGTGCCTGCATCTCAACAGACAGCATCGGTTTCTCTTTCCTTCTCTTCTCCCTTTTTTAAGTTTTGATAACCATCTGCACCAATCAGGACGATACATACAACCACTGCCCCGATCCAATATTAAGACTAATCCCTCGAATCTCCTTATGATATACCTGCGGCATCTGCAAAAGCGAATCCACCACATCCGTGTACATCACATACTTTTCATAATCCGATGCCAGTGACGTTGTCAGAACTGTGCGCAAATCCTCCGAATAGGCAAGATAATCCACCAGATTTTCATAAATCTGTTCCTGATTCTCAATCGACTTGACCGCCTGATCTAAAGATTTTTCAATATTATCCACTTCTTTTCCAATCAGAAGATTTGTCGTTCCGTACTGCATATAAATTGTAATGATCACAACCGATAAAAGCCCTGCCGTCAGAATGACCACCATCATTTTATATCTGTACTTCAAATCCTTAATCTTCTGACTGATCTTGTGAAGCATTGTATGAATCATAGTCTTCATCTCCGCCTGCTCCTTTCCTGCAGGATTCCGGAGTGGTTCCAAAAAACTCCCGGAAGCTCCTGCAAAAGTAAGAGCTGTTGGAAAATCCAACCTTCCGTGCGATCTGAGTGATCTTCATATTTGAATTTTCCAGAAATTCTTTTGCCTTCTCCATCCGCACTTCCCGAATATAGCGGTTGATGGTAATCCCCGTTTCTTCCTTAAACACGGTACATAAATATCCCGTTGACAGACCTGCATATTCGGCAAGCATCTCCACCCCGATATTTTTCTCTCCATACTGTATATTGATATAATTCTTCACTTTGATGACATCTTCCCGCTCCAGCTCATCATGTCCCCTGACATATGTCTCATACTCCTTGATTGCTTCATTCACCAGATTGATCACATCATGAATCTTCCTGCACTTATACAGACGATCCACCTTTCTAGAGAGATTTCTTTCATTCAAATCCGACATCTGTTCATATAGTTCCTTTAAAATACTGGAAAATACAAACTTCACATACATCTCTGAAAATTGTTTCTCATCTCTGTACTTCCGTTCCAGACGGCAGAAATCCTGCTTCAACCGGATCATATCCTTATACTCAATATCTTTTGATATCTGCTCTACAAGCTCTACATCCTGCAGTGCATCCGAAGCTCCCTGCCGGCTCTTATCTTCCAGCATAAATACATGCTGCCCGGGTTCATAGAACTGTTCTTCCAAGAGATCTTCCAACCGCCGAAATTCCTCCGGTACATCACTGAATTTTTCAATCGGTCTGCTGACTGCAAAATAACATTCACACTCATACTGCTTCACAAAAAATCGATACAATTCACATGACAGGCGCCTGTAATCCGCATATTTATCTGAAAACATAAACAGAGACTCCTGGGAATTCAGGTTCACATAAAACAGACTGATATGAAGCTGCTCCTTCAAGTTCGTAATAAAATGCTCTTCCTCCGTCTCAAACATCCCATTGGAATTTCCCACGAGAATGATCCGTGCGCACTCTTCAAAATTCGGTTCATCCATCTGTGTCAGACGTCTCAGATTCTCCCTGCTTTCTTTGTTACTGTTGTACAGATAATCGATAAAAAAATATTTTTTCAGATAATCTTCCTGACGACTCTGTTTCTCTTCCCTCGCAAGACGTGCTTCAATATTTGCGCATACACGGAGAAGTGTCTTATGAAATTCTTCCGGATCCACCGGCTTGAGCACATAATCTACCACACCATAGCGCAATGCCTCCCTCGCATAGGAAAAATCATTGTATCCACTGAAAATTACAATCTCCAAATCTGGTCTGATCTCTCTGGCCCGCTCTGTTAGTTCCAATCCGTTTATGTATGGCATCTTCACATCTGAGAACAAAATATCCACATGTTCTTCCAAAAATATGCGAAACGCTTCACGTCCATTCCCGGCTTCCAGAATACGAAAATCCTGTTCCTCTCTTTTCAATAAAAACTTAATCCCGTTTCTCTCCAGACTCTCATCATCTACAATCAAAATTGTAAGCATATCTCATCCCTCATCCCTCTATTCTGTTCCAGAACACTGTCCATTCTCTTCTATATATAATGCCATATTTCCCAGTTTCTTAAAAGTCGACGTCGTCCATCTCCGCCCTCCTCTTTCTTCCGCCGCCACTGAAGATCACCAGAATACCCATTGCCGCGATAACCGCATATCCGGCCTTCCGCAGAAATGTATCCTGTTTCAATTGCTCCTGGTCCTCACTTTGTGCCTGCCGTCTTACCTGTTCAGCCTTTTTTTCTGTATCAGATTCTGATCCCTCTGCGGTTTCAGCATCAGCCTTCTCACAGTACACCACATACCGTCTCGAATTGCCTGTGTATGGATGACAGGTCACAAGCGTCACCATATTCTTTCCCTTCTGGATCAGAACTTGTCCAATATCATCAGGCATGATCACCTTAATATCCGTTACCTGATATGTCAATGTCTCCCACGGATTCTGCACTGTCACCTGATCCCCGATCTCCATAGATTCAATATCACGAAACATGGCACTTCCCTTCCAACCTCTGTGAGCGGCGATCACACTGTTTATGTTCTCCCCGTCTATCGGAAACGAAGTCTGTCCCAGCAGTACCGCTCCACGGCTCATATTCTCCTCACGCGCTCCCAGATAAATTGGCAGCTGCACACCCATCCTTGGAATCGAAATCACACCAATCATACCATCTGTCACACCATAAGATTCCAAATCCAGTACTTCCTGTTCCATCGACCATGGATCCCTCAGATCCGACTGCCCGTTTTCAAAGATTCTGGCATTATATTCTTTCATTTTCCGATACAGTTCATCCGAAACCTCCCGTTCTTTCTCCGAAGTGTCACTCTGCACTTCCGATTTCGTCTCTTTTCTCCCGGATTCAAATGTCTGAATGGTCTGCCGGCTTTCTGCATCCGTTTTCAGCCGATGCAGATCCGGCCATGCAAAAACAATTACCCCGGCAATATAAATCATTACACATATCCAATATAAAACTTTTCTCACTTTCATCGTTTCCTTTTGCCTTTCACGCCCTTTCTGCTCTGATGCTTCTGCCGTCCCCTTGCATGCTTCCTTGTACATTTCTTTTGTACCATACGGGCGAATACTGCGATCATAAGGATCAGAAAAAGTGCAATCAGCACCCCTTCCAGAATTGCCTTTCCATAGATCTTCTTCCAGTTTTCTCCGTCAGTTCCCTCGGTTTTCTGTCTGTCCGCCTCATCCTGAAGTTCCGGTGTGTATTCTGTCCTGACTCCACGCACTAGCAGTCTGTGTGAATTGATCCCGTAAGGAGTACAGGTCACAAGGGTCACATAATCCTGTCCGGGATCAATCTTCAAATCCCCGGTATCCGAAGGTTCTACTACCTTAATCTGATCCGTCCGGTAGGCAAGTGTCTCGTTCAGCACCCTGATCAGAAAGATATCCCCTTCCTTCATCGAGTCCAGCTTTGTAAAAATCTCCGCATCCGTAAGCCCTGTATGTCCGGACAGCACTGCATGGGTTCCCGTCCCCCCGATAGGGAGAGACGTTCCCACCAGATGTCCCACTCCCTTTGCCAGTACCTTATCCGAGGTTCCGTGATATACCGGCTCATAGATGTCCAGCCTCGGAACTTCCACATATGCCATCACACCATTCTTCTCCAGATTCAAAGTCTGCATATAATCCTCATCCAGAGAACGGACAGTATCCGGATCGAACGGATCACTGATGATGACCGTATCCATCAGACTCCGGTTGTACCCCTCTGCCGCTTCATGCGCTGCCTCCAGCTTCTCATCCGGTAGTTTCTCCATTTCTTCATTATACTCTGTTAAAATCTCATCCTTCTTCCGGTCATGCAGCATGTTACTGATCATCGGATAACTTAAGATCCCCACTCCTACGACCAGTAAAATAACCAGAAATATCGTAATCAATCTATTTTTCAAACTTTCTTTTATCTCCTTCCCTGTATTTGAAAACAAGAAATATATTTTCTCAGTTTCAAATACAGGGAAACAGTTTCCTGCTTCCCTGTATAATTT
>OASY01001330.1_pt1 | contig 11036 bp, 8 predicted proteins | sample 1501231 | NCBI WGS metagenome assembly OASY01 (sample SAMEA2579917, study PRJEB22360) | human gut metagenome | biome: human gut; feature: human-associated habitat; material: faeces | place: Denmark | collected 2008/2010 | reverse complement strand
CTCGGGACTGTCCAGTTCAGCAGCCTTTGAGATGGGCGTGGCCATTATCCTCAACACGGAATACGGCTGCGGTCTGGACGCCCCCGCGCTGGCCCGCATCTGCCAGTTTGCGGAGAATACCTACTTCGGCAAGCCCAGCGGCCTGCTGGACCAACTGACCAGCGCCGTGGGCGGGGTGCTCTTTGCGGATTTCGCCGACCCGACGGCACCGAAGATCGAGAAGATACATGCCGACGGCGTCCTGCCCGAGGGCATGACCCTCTGCGTCACCGATACCCGCGCCAGCCACAGCGAGCTGACCGGCGAGTTCGCGGCCATCCGGAATGAGATGGAGGCCGTGGCGGCCTGTCTGGGCGGCAAGGTGCTGGGTGAGGTGGACGAGAAACGCTTCTGGCAGGAGCTGCCCCGCCTGCGGGAGCAATGCGGCGACCGCGCCGTGCTGCGTGCCATCCACTATTTTGAGGAGAATGCCCGTACCCTTGCCCAGAGAGATGCTCTTGCGGCGGGAGACTTTGCCGCCTTTGCCCGGCTGGTGGAGAAGAGCGGCCACTCGTCCTTTGAGTGCTGCCAGAATGTCTACTGCGCTTCTTCGCCGAAGCATCAGGGACTGTCGGTGGCGCTGGCTATCAGCCAGAGCATCCTTGCAGGCACCGGCGGTGCATGGCGGATGCAGGGCGGCGGCTTTGCCGGAACGATCCAGGCTTTTGTACCGGATGCGCTGATAAAGCGCTACTGCGCCGCGATGGAGGCGCTGTTCGGCCCGGGCTGCTGCTATCTGCTCTCGCTGCGGGAGCAGGGAGCCGTGCGGGTCATGTAAAGCATAAAAAGAATGCCCTGCGGCATGGTGAGGCTCCACCGCCGCAGGGCATTTTTGATTTCAGGAAAAATCAGCCGCGCTGAGACTTTGCGTCTGCACGCAGAGCGCTCATATCGTTCTTGTAGGCCTGAAGGTCTTCTGCAGCCTTGCTCGGGCCGCCGAAGAGGAAGGTGTGGACGTCTTCCACGACATTGAAGCCGGCCTTGACCACATTGAACAGCAGCTTCGGAATGAACGAGATGGAGAGAGAGAGCAGTCCACCTCGAAAGAAGAAATCAGTGAAACGGAGATGGTCCGTAAATGAGGTCCATGCGTCACGAAATGCGCCGCCGCCGCCAAGAAGGGCTTTTTCTCCGTCCGGTACAACAGCATAGGAAGAAGGCATCTGGATGCGTTTCATAAACGACTCCTTTCTATCACTCCGTCAAATCAAACAGACTCAGGCAGCTGCAGCCACGATGGGGTCGGTGATGCCGGCATCCTGCTGCTGGGACGCGGCAATGTTTGCCTTGGTCTGGGCGTAAGCATTCTTGAGCTCAATGAAGATGGACTTGACCGTGTTATAGATCTGGATAGCCTGCATTGCGCCGTACCAGCCGGCGAGAGCGCCGACCGCCACAGTGGCAGCTTTGCCGGCCTTGTTCTGGCCGTCCCAGTAATAGGAGACCGACTGGGACAGAGTCAAACCATCCTGGTGCATCAGGATGAGACCGCCAACGGCTGTGCCGAGGGCTGCTTTGCCCATCAGCTGGGCGAAGTTGACCGTGAAGTTCACAGCGGCAGTGAGGAGGTTCTCGGGGTGAAATTCGATGAGATAAGAGCCTATCTGGATGGCACCGCCATCAATATAGGTCATTTCATCGGCAGAGAGGGCCGTGTAGGATGCCGGCATCAGCGGGCTCTGATATGTAAGTTCCATAGTGGGAATGCTCCTTTCGCACATGCGCTCCGTCCACATACGGAGACTAAGTTACCTGAATTATAGCATAACTGCCCAAAAACAACAAGAGAGCGAAAAAAGATAATCGGAACGGGATTTGGGGCTCCGAAACGGAAAATCTAGGAGAAACAAACGAAAAAACGATAAAATATAAAGAGCAAAGCAGGCCGGAGACTCCGAAAAAATGTTGTGTGAAATTTGAAGAAAAACGCAAAAACAGCAGTGCCCCGGCTGCTGTCCGGCGAGGGGACGGCAGGCAGGGCGCTGCTGCTATCAGGATGAATCGGAGAAAAATGGGGAAAGCTTAAAGTTCTTCGCCCGGCACACGGTGGTACAGTGCAGTCAGCTCAGCGATGTGAGCGCTGAGGGCCGGGGTGAGCGGCCGGGTGAGCCGCCACTGCCAGTTGGCACCCTGGGTGCTGGGGGTGTTGATGCGGGCCTCAGCGTCCAGATGGAGCCAGTCGGCCAGCGGGATGACGGCCATCTCCGACACGCAGGAAAGGCAGGCGCATATCATGGCCTCAGTGAGGTCTTCGGGTGCGCAGCGCAGGTAGCGGCAGGCATAGGCCACATCCTCGGCGCTGGCGCTCTGACGCCAGCCCTCGGCGGTCACGTTGTCGTGGGTGCCGGTGTAGACCACACTGTTGCGGGGGTAGGTGTAGGGCAGGTAGTTGCCCGGCTCGCGGCTGTCGAAGGCGAACTGCATGATCTTCATGCCCGGGTAGCCGCTTGCGGCCAGCATGGCCTTGACCTCGGGGGTCAGATAGCCCAGATCCTCGGCGATGATGCCGCCCTCGCCCAGCGCCTTGTGCATGGCATCGATGAAGGCGCGGTCAGGGCCTTTCTCCCAGTGACCGCCCGCAGCGGTCTTGTTCCCGGCGGGGATGGAGTAGTAGCTCTCGAAGCCCCGGAAATGGTCGATGCGGACGACGTCGTAGATGGAAGTGGCGTGCTTGATGCGCCGCTTCCACCAGCGGAAGTCCTCGGCCTCGTGGCGGGACCAGTCGTAGAGCGGGTTGCCCCAGAGCTGACCGTCGGCGGCAAAGGCGTCGGGCGGACATCCGGCAACGCTGGTCAGGTGGACGGCGCCGTCGGTCTGGAACAGCTCCGGGTGGGTCCAGAGGTCGCTGGAATCGGGGCTGACGTAGATGGGGATGTCGCCCACCAGCTGGATGCCGTTCTCGTTGGCATAGGCCTTGAGGGCGTTCCACTGGGTATAGAAGAAGAACTGCACGGCCTTGTAGTAGTCCACCTCGGCGGCCAGCCGCTCTTTAGCGGACTGGTCCCCTGGCTTGGTGGTCGCCCCCCCGGGCGCCCAGCCGCTCTTTAGCGGCGGCGAGGGCCGCAGGCTCCCGGGTGCGCAGGTCGTCGGGCCAGTCGGCGAGACCGGCCTGCCCCCGCTCGGCCTTGACGGCCATGAAGAGGGCATAGTCCTCGAGCCAGCCGCTCTGGGCCTCACAGAAAGCCTCATAGGCCGGGGCAGGGGAAGCCAGCAGCCGGTCGGCCGCTTTATGGAGCACCATGGGCCGCTGCCGGTAGAGGGCACCGTAATCGACGGGACCCACCGGCTGGGGCGCGGGCAGCTCAGCCTCGGTGAGGAGGCCGTCCGCTGCCAGCAGACGGAAATCAATGAAGTAGGGGTTGCCGGCAAAGGCAGAAAAGCTCTGGTAGGGGCTGTCCCCGTAGCCCGTAGGGCCGATGGGGAGTATCTGCCAGTAGGTCTGCTTTGCGGCCGCAAGGAAATCGACGAAGGCAAAGGCTTCATCTCCCAGCGTGCCGATGCCGTAAGGACCTGGCAGGCTGAAGACGGGCATCAGAATGCCGCTTGCACGCATGGCTGGAACCTCCTTGCTTTAGCCCTTGACAGCGCCTGCCACGACACCCTCGATGATGTACTTCTGGCAGGTCATGTAAAGGACGATGATGGGGATGATGGCGATGATGATGCAGGCCATCATGGGGGCCAGCTCGACGCGGCCATAGCCGCCGCGGAAATACTGGATGGCCATGGGAATGGTGCGGTACTTCTTGATGTCCAGCACCAGCGTGGGCAGCAGGTAGTCGTTCCAGACCCACATCGTCTCAAGGATGGCGGTGGAGATCATGGTGGGCTTGAGGATGGGGAAGACGATCTTGAAGAAGATCTGGATGGGGTTGCAGCCGTCGATCATGGCAGCCTCTTCGATCTCGATGGGGACGCTCTTCATGAAGCCGGTGAACATGAACACGGCCAGACCGGCACCGAAGCCCAGATAGATGATGCAGATGTTCCAGGGGGTGTTCAGCTTGAGGGTGTCGGCGGTCTTGGACAGGGTGAACATGACCATCTGGAAGGGGACGACCATGGAGAAGACGATGAGCAGATTCATGAACTTGCTCAGCTTGTTGTTCACACGGGTAAGGTACCAGCCGGTCATGGAGCAGCACAGCAGGATGAGGGCCACGCTGGACACGGTGATGACGAGGCTGTAGCCCAGGCTGGACAGAAAGCCCATCTTGGTGACGCCGTAGATGTAGTTGCTAAGGCCCGCGAAGGTCTCAGCCGTAGGCAGCTTGAAGACGGTGGAAGTGGTGAAGGTGCCTTCCGTTTTCAGGCTGTTCTGCAAGATCAGGACGATGGGGTAGATCCAGAGCAGGCACAGCAGGCTCATGATGACAGTGAGGATGTTGTCCCACATTTTTTTATCTTTCGGCATTACTGCTGCACCTCCTTGGAGCGGGTAAACTTGAGCTGGATGAGCGAGATGACCACGACGACAAGGAAGAACACCACGGCCTTTGCCTGGCCGATGCCCTTCCACTGAGCGCCGGAGCGGCCATAGAAGGTGTTGTAGATGTTCAGGGCCAGCATCTCACTGGCGTTGGCGGGCTCACCGGCGGTCAGGGCCACGTTCTGGTCGAACAGCTTGAAGCTGTTGGTCAGGGTGAGGAAGGTGCAGATGGTGACGCTGGGCATGACCATCGGGATCTTGATCTTGAACAGGATCTCACGGTCGTTTGCGCCGTCGATCTTCGCAGCCTCGATGAGGTCGCCGGGGACGCTCTGCAGGCCCGCGACGTAGATGATCATCATGTAGCCGATCTGCTGCCAGCACATCAGGATGACCAGACCGACGAAACCGGCCTTGGCGTCCAGCGCCAGCAGAGGCTTCTGCAGGTTGGCCAGCACACCGTTGAGCAGGATCTGCCAGATGTAGCCCAGCAGGATGCCGCCGATGAGGTTCGGCATGAAGTAGACGGTGCGGAAGAGGTTAGTGCCGCGGATGCCGCGGGTGAGCACCAGCGCGATGGCGAAGGCGCAGACATTGATGAGGACGGTGGACACCACGGTGAACGCTGCCGTGAAGCTGAAGGCGTGGAGGAAGGTCTCGTCCGAAAAGACGCTGATGTAGTTCTGCGGGCCCACGAAGGTGGTCTTGCTCACGGTGGTGAAACGCTGGAAGGAAAGATAGATGCCCCAGATGAAGGGCCAGATGAAGCCGATGATGAATGCCAGCAGGGTGGGCAGTACGAACACCGGCCAATATTTACTGATGGCCTTTTGCATGATATACCTCCTGAAAAAGAAGGGGAGGCGGGCGAACACATCGCCCGCCTCCCCGTTATCCAGCTGCTGCGGAAGAAGGAGAACCCTTAGCCGTTGGCCAGCTTGTACTCCTTGGCCCAGCCGTCCACAAAGGCGGTGACCACATCGTCCCAGCTGCCGGTGCCTGCCGCGTAAGCGGTCAGTGCAGAGCCGACGCCGTTCTTCCACTCCTCGGAAGGCATGGTGGAGAAGCACCAATCCACGCTGGTCTTGCCCTCAGCAACGTAATCGTTGGCGATGGCGATGAGGGGGTTGGTGGAGTCCTTGGCGGCCTTGAAGGGGATAACGAAGCCCATGTCATCGGCCATAGCGGAAGTGCCCTCGTCGGAGGTGACACACCAGTTCAGGAAGTCCAGAGTAGCCTGAATGTCCTCATCGGAGGAGGTGTTGTTGACACACCAGAAGTTCTCGGAGCCGGTGCACAGGCCCTGATTCTCCTCGCCCTCAGCGCCGATGTAGATGGGCAGCATGCCCAGATTGTCGTCGCCCAGATCCTTCACATCGCTGTAGGCCCAGGTGCCGTTCTGGTAGAAGACGGCCTTCTTGCCCACGAACTCAGCCACGGCGTCGTTGCCGGTCTTGGAAGCCAGCAGCTTGGGGTCGCAGGTAGAGTCGGTGATGTACAGGTCCCAGATCTTCTTGTAGTTGTCGAGGTAGGTGCCCTTGATGGCGTCGGTGGAGCTGATGCCGTCAGCCTTGTACTCGTAGTAGATGGGCAGGTTTGCCAGATGGGTCTTGAAGCGCCAGTCGGAAGAACCGTCCATGCCGGCGGAGGTGAAAGCACCCTCGACGCCCAGCTCAGCCTTGCGGGCCTGAATGTCGTCGGCGACCTTCTTCAGGTCATCGAAGCCCTTGATGTCGTCCTGAGTGTAGCCGGCGGCGGTCAGCAGCTCCTTGTTGTAGATGATGCCGTAGGTCTCGATGACGTAAGCGATACTGGTAACGGCGTCGCCGTCCTTCAGTGCGAAGGAGTCGCTGGTCAGCTGGCCGTAGACATCGCTGCCGGACAGGTCGAGGCAGTAGTCCTTCCAGTTTGCCAGACCCACAGGGCCGTTGACCTGGAACAGGGTGGGAGCTTCGCTCTTCTCCATCTCGCTCATCAGGGTGGTCTCATACTGGCCGGAAGCGGCGGTCACGACGGTGACAGGCACGCCGGTCTGCTTGGTGTAGACGGCGGCCAGGTCCTGCCAGGCCTGATCCTGCTCGGGCTTGAAGTTCAGGTAGTAGACCTTGCCGGCAGCTGCGGGAGCGGCAGAAGCTGCGGCAGAACCGGCGGTGGAAGCAGCGGTGCTGCTGGAGGAGCCGCCGCAGGCAGCCAGACCGAGGGCGGCAGCAGAAGCGCCGGCGACTTTCAGGAAATTACGACGAGAGATCATCTTTTTCATAATTGTTCTCCTTCTTCATCATGCGATATACACATTCCGCCTGACAGCGGAAATGAGACGAAATAAATCAGACCGCCCTTACGCTCTCACCGACCTGCAGCTCAGGCTGGAGGGTGATCTTCTGGGCCGGGGCGCCATGCTCGATCTGCCGCACCAGCAGCTCGATGCTCTGGAGCGCGATCTGCTCGCCGGGCTGGACGATGGTGGTCATCACCGGCACACAGTAGCGGGACATCGAGATGCCGTCGAAGCCGATGACCGATACATCTTCCGGCACCCGGAACCCGGCGCTCACCAGCGCCCGGATGGCACCGAAAGCGATGACATCGCTCATGGCGAACAGGGCGGTGAACTCGGCCCGTCGGGCCAGCAGGCTGTTCATGGCGTGGTAGGCGGACTCGAAATCGTAGTTGGACAGGCCGTAGAGCCGGTCGTCAAAGGTGAGCCCGGCATCCTCCATGGCATCCTGTGCGCCAAGGCGGCGCATCCGACTGGGGTAACTGGTGGCCGGACCGCCGAGAACTGCTATCTTCCGGTGGCCCTGCGCGATGAGGTGGGAGACGGCGGTGCGGGCCGCAGCCCGGTCATCCACGCCCACCATCGAGAGGTTCGGGAAATCCAGTTCGTCGGAGACCAGCGTCGTCAGCACCGCGGGGACGGTGATGTTCGCAAAGCCCTGCTGGAAGTTGGCCACGCTGCCGCCGAGGAATATCATGCCTTTGGGCTTTATCTCCCGCAGGATCTTTTGGGCGGCGTCTATCTCGTTGGCATTCTCGTCCAGATAGGAGACGATGCCGCTGTACCCGTAGAGGGTCGCGGCCCGCTGCAGCTGAACGAGGAAGTCCGAGAAGAAGAGGTTCCGGGTACCCTTGACCACAAAGACGAGGCTGCGGGACTGCTGGATCTTCAGCTGCCGGGCGTTGGTGTTTGGCACGAAGCCCGACTCCCGCATCATCTGGAGCACCTTTTCCTTCGTTTCGGGACGCACATCCGGCCGGTCATTGATGACGCGGGAGATGGTGCTGACGGAACAGCCGCTCAGACGGGCAATGTCTTTGATGGTCATGTTCGGCATCCCGGGAAGCACCTCTCTTTCGGTCGAAGTTCTGGTTTTTACTGAAATCGTGCGGGAACGATGTCGGGAACGGTTTCAGTGACTATAGTATGGCATAATTTGTGGAATAAATCAATAACCCTGAAACACTTTTGGCAAAATTGCATAACAAATCGACCCTCCTTTGTGCAGGTTGATTTGCCCGCAGAGCGAAAAGCGAATGGATTTCCGGCAATTCCCGGTACACGTCAGAATCTCCCGGGACGACCGTACTCTTTTGTAACCTTTAGAGCAAAAAAGCGCGTTCTTATGCAGGATGGATACAAGCTGAACCGACGGGCCGGAGCAAAAACAAGCCGAAAAAATCCCGGTATCCCTGCCGCCGGAGCGGAAAGGATACCGGGAATGAGATCTCTGGGGTCTACTCGGCGCGCAGGGCTTTGACGGGGTTGCACTTGGCTGCGCCGCGGGCCGGGATGATGCCGGCCAGAATGGTGAGCAGGGTGGCCAGTGCCACGAGGAAGAGGGCTGCATCCACGGGCAGGGAGGCAACGAGGGTCGAAGTGCCGGAGACTTTCTGGATGATGATGTTTCCGGGGATGAGCAGTATCTCGCTGAGGACGATGCCCATGACGCCCGAGCAGAGGCCGATGATGAAGGTCTCTGCGTTGAACACCTCGGAGACGTTCCGCTTGGAAGCGCCGATGGCGCGCAGGATGCCGATCTCCTTCCGGCGCTCGAGGACGCTGATATAGGTGATGACGCCGATCATGATGGAGGAGACGACCAGCGAGATGGAGACGAAGGCTACCATCATGCTGCTTATCATGTCCACGATCTCGGTCACGCTGGTCATCAGGGTACCCACGAGGTCGGTGTACTGCACCATCTTTTCGTCTTCACCCTTTGCAGACATCCCGGCGTTGTAGGCGTCCAGCTTTTCCAGGATGGCGGCCTTGCTGGCGAAGTCCTTCGGATAGATCTTGATCTGGCTGGGGACGGCCTCGTCCGCGTAGCCGAAGGCCGTCAGGTTGGCCTCATAGGTGGCGGAAGAGGAGCGGAGGGTGGAGCGCATCAGCTCGGTCAGCTCGGAGGCGGTCATGTTGAGCTGGATGGCCTTCTGGAAAGCCGACGCGTCGATCTTGATGGCGTTCTCCATCTGGCTGCTCAGCTTGCCGATGTTCTGCTGGATGGCCGTCTTGAGCTGGGACTGTATCTGGTCCTGGAAGGTGACGATGCCCTTCTGGATGGCAGCGTCCAGCTGGCTTTTCAGCACCTCTGTGATTTGGTCGGAGTAGGTCTCCATCACGGTCCGGATGGTGGTCTGCAGAGCGCTCGAGAGCTGGCCCTGCAGCTTGTCCGGGTCAACGAGGTCTTTCATGGACTCGGCCATCAGCTTCTGGAACTGCTCTGACTTGAGGTAGGCAGAGAAGCTCCACTTCTTGAAGTTGAGGATGCCGTTGCCGATGATATATTTCTTATAGTCCTTGAACACCTTCTGCACGAGATCCTGCAGAGCCTCCGGCGAGACGGAGAGGTCCAGCTCTGCAAAGGCGTCGCTGAGGTCGATGTCGGGCAGCTCGTCGATGTCGAGGGAGAGATCCGAGAAGTCGATGAGGCTGCTCAAATCGAAGCTGCCGCTGCTGAGGTCGAAGGCACCGTTCAAATCGAAGTCGAGGGCACCGGCATCAAAAGAGAAGGCATTCTTGAGGGCGTTGGTGTCGATGGAGAAGAGGCTGGTCAAATCGAAGTCGCGGAGGCTCTCGGCCTTGCCGAAGCTCTCGCCGGTGAGGACGTTGGTGGCGGGGTCGGCCATCTGCTGCTTCACGATGTCGCTGTCGGCAGCGTCCTTCATGACCTTCTCGGTCAGGGAGGCAGGGTAGGCGATGCCGGAGGTGAGCATGGAAGCGGAGGCGGTGTAGTCCGGCTGGACGATGCCCACGATGGTGATGTCCTCGCCGTTCTCCACCAGCTGCTTCATATAGTCCTTGTCGTCGGCCTTGCTCTTCCAGATGCCGTAGGTGTCGTCGTAGACGTAGGTGTCGGCGCTGTTCACCAGCTTGAACTTCAGGCCCATCAGCTCGTCGTAGCTGTAGGTGCGGAAATCGCTGGGGACATCGACGTTCTGGTTCTGGGCGAACTGCTGTATCATCTTGTCCAGCTCGGCGGAGTCCCGCAGACCCATGGAGTAGAGGGCGTAGTCGGTCACGGTGCCGTATTTGCTCAGCACGGCGACACATTCGGTGGGCTTTTCGGGCCAGCGGCCGGCCTTGACTTCGTACTGGGACTTATAAAGGTCACTGTTGGCGGGCAGTTGATAGAAAACGCTGGTGTTGCTGCCCATGCTGTTCATCAGGCTGCTGGTGACGGAGGTGGAGCCGGGACCCGAGCTTCCCAGACCCAGCATCGAGAGGGTGGAGTCCGGGTTGACCTGATGCACACTGCCGTCGGCGTCCTGCCGGTAGATCTGGGGCGAGACGCTGTAGGAATACTCGATGGAGGTGGCGTCATCCGCAATGGTGGACTCGTCGCTGTCGAGATATTTCTTTAAGGAAGTGAGGTCGTTGGACGTCAGGCCCGACACCATCTTGGTGATGAGCTGGCGGACCGAGACCATTCCCTCCGCGCCGCCGGAGGTGTCCTTTTTGCCGTCCTCGTCGGTGGGCAGGCCGGTGGCTGTGGTGCCGCCGCTGCTGCCCGAGGACAGAAAGCTCGTGATGTCCACGCCGCTGCTCAGGATCTGCAGCGGGTATTCGCTCAGGGTGGAGCGCTCTATGTCGGCGATATAGGCGTTGACGCCGGTGGACAGCGAGATGATGAGGGCGATGCCGATGATGCCGATGCTGCCCGCGAAGGCTGTGAGCAGGGTGCGGGCCTTTTTAGTGCGCAGGTTGTTGAAGCTCAGGGCCAGCGAGGTGAGCCACGACATGGACGAACGGCCCATGTTCTTGTGGACGGGAGGGGCAAGCTTTGTGTCGTCCGGCTCGAAGGGGCGGGTATCGTCGGTGACAGCGCCGTCCCGCAGACGGACGATGCGGTTGGCATACTGCTCCGCCAGTTCGGGGTTGTGCGTGACCATGACCACGAGGCGGTCCTTTGCCACATCCTTCAGCAGCTCCATGACCTGGATGCTCGTCTCGCTGTCCAGTGCGCCGGTGGGCTCGTCGGCCAGCAGGATGTCGGGGTTGTTGACGAGGGCGCGGGCGATGGCCACGCGCTGCATCTGGCCGCCCGACATCTCGGTGGGGCGCTTG
>OASY01001329.1_pt1 | contig 11046 bp, 6 predicted proteins | sample 1501231 | NCBI WGS metagenome assembly OASY01 (sample SAMEA2579917, study PRJEB22360) | human gut metagenome | biome: human gut; feature: human-associated habitat; material: faeces | place: Denmark | collected 2008/2010 | reverse complement strand
TAAAAAATATAGAAGATAATTAATAATAATTTCTTCTATATTTTTTTAATTATTCAATTCCAAATGACATAACAAATTCGTAATTGTCTTTTAATTGCATAATAATTGTATTCTCTATTTTTTCATCTGATAATCCTGTTATATCTTCTAAGATTATTCTCTGTTTATATAAGCCGTTTACTTCTTCTGTTGATCCCACACTTAATTTATAATGTAGTGGAAATTTCTCTCTCATATATTTCTCAAATTCTTCTTCTGATGCAAAATTATTGTTTCTGAATGTTTCATCTAGGCATTTATATGCTGTTTCATAATCTCTATTGTTTATCATCTTGATCCATTTATCTATATTCATTTTTACTCTATATTTATTATCTGCTTCATCATATGTTTTTTTAAACTTATCTGAGTTTATTGTATATGTATCTAGTAAAACAGTATAATTAAGTGGATCTTTTTCATTAAAAATGTACATATTATTATATTTATCAGTTCCTATATATTGAGAATAATCTTCAAAAGTATTTACCAAATATTTATCTATATATATACTTCTAATCTCTTCCACATTTTTTTCAACATATTCTTTAAATTTATCTAAAGTTCCAAATCTTTTATTCTTATATTCTACATCCAAACGATCATATACTAATTCAGGTTTAGCAAGCATCATTCTTTTTAAATTATTTATATAATCTTTTACAATATTCTCTACATTCACTCCTGTAGTTGAATATCTATTATTTTTATTTTCATTTTCTTTTATTTCACTAATTTTACTAGCAGTATTTATTTCTTCATATTTTTCTAAAGTTGGTTCTATAGAAAAAGTCCTATTATTGTAATCCATATTTACAATTATATTAAATTCTTTTTTTAATTCATATTCAAAATTCAAAGCAATACCTTGAACAACATATGTTTTTACATTTCCTGTAGAAATTCCCTTCATATTTATAGGAACAACTAGCAATTGCTCATCTAACAAATCCACATAATTATGCAAATTTCCAATATTTATATTATTGTTTTTTATATATTCTTCACTCAATAATCCTATTATATTATTTTTCAATTTATCTTCTTGTATAAAATAATCTCCATCTTCATTAACCCTCATATATCTAGTATCTTTCATGTTTAAAGATTGTATATATGTATTAGCTATTCGAGTTAAAAAAGTATACTCTACTCTAGTCATTTTTTCTGATTGCTCAAATATTCTCTCTTCTTCAACTTCTGGAGTAGCCATTTTTTGTTGATTTTCTTTACTAATATTTTTTACAATTATTAATGATGTAATGAGAACAACTATAATAACAAAAATAATAATTATTATTGTTTTTAATTTTTTCATATTTACCTCTCCTTTAACATTATGGTGCTCTCCATACTTGTACACTATCCTTTCCTTTATAATTATTCCAATTTTCATATGGAGCTCCTATAGGTGGATTACCATCTGAGGATACCACTCCACAACATTCATCATAGATTAAATTTCCTCCTGCATAAATCATAACATGTGTTCCTACATCGTTAATTACATCTCCAGGTTGTGCTTCATCATGACTTACTTTTGTCCACCCTGCAGCAGCTAACATATCTGGAACTCCTCCAGAACCTGTATAATGATAATTATATGCATTAATTTGATCTTCTGTTAAAAGTCCTGACTTATATAAAACAATTGATACATAAGTAGCACAACATGCATATGGATGATTTAAAGATGCTTCAATATCTTTCCATATTAAATTTTCAGTAGAATAATGCACATTTCTACTAATCATATCATTCATTACTTCTTCACATACTTCTAATATATTTCCTCCAGATGGTTTCTCTTTATCCTTAAATTCTTCATAATATCTTCTAGCAGCTTCTGTTCTAACTTCCATCCTAGGTATACCAGGTCTTTCAAATGTCCAACAAAATGCTTCTGCTGCATCTTCTGGAGTTGTTGCATTTTCCCAATCTTCTGGAGAATAACCATTATAATTCATCAATTGATAATTAGCAAATCCATCGGCTCCTCCTCCAGGAGTAATTTCACCAATTAAGAATTTTATCTGCGTATTTACATCTCCAGGTTCTTTACCTTTTGATTCTGCATATTGTTCTAATTGAGTTCTTCTTCCAAAAGACCACTGACATAATCCAAATCCTATTCCGGATCCTCCTTCTATTACTGATGGATCAAATCCAGATTCAGCTTCAATATTTCCTAAAACTCCTGCTGCTGCTTCTTTACTATAACCTGCTCCTAATACAGCAAACCAAACTTTTTCCTGAATGCTATTTCCATATAATCCTCCTGCATTAGAAAATGATCCCTTAAAAAATTCTTCAAAATTAAATTCTGTAACTCCATAATCCGTATTTGAAGCCAAAAACATTAAATATTTAGTTAGGTCTACCAAATTTGCTTGTTTTATTCTTTCATTGTTTTCTAATATTAAAAATAACCAATCCTCTTTAATTTTTTTATTCATTTGTTCTTTTATATACAAATCTACATACTTATTTGTGATTCCATCTACTTTCATATCTCCACCTGAATCATATGAATTAGAAATAGTATGAGTAGATGATATTGTTCTTTCATATTCTACATAACCATAATCTCCCATTACTTTACCATCTACCACTTTTTGTTCTATAGTTCTCTCTCCTGTAGTTTCCTTTACTTTTCCTGGTACATTTACTATAAATTCTTCTTTATCATTTCTTAAAAACTTTTTACTATAGCTATTATCTTGATATACTTTAACACACCATGTTTCAATATATGTAATATCTATTTTAGTTCTAACTGATTCTGTTATTGAATTTTTAATTTTCCCAACATCTTGCCAACCATTTGTTGCTTTATCCGCAGGTGGATTTTTTCCACTTACTTCTACAAGCTTTTGTTTTTTAAAAGATGTTTCCACTGTACTTACATTGTCTTGTAATGTAATTACTATTTCACTATCTAATACTATATCAGCAAGTTTCTCTGAAAAAGCTTTATAGTCTGTATCAATGTAATAATACAATAAATATTCATATGGCATATGATATTTTTGTAATGCTGTTCTAAAATCCATAGGAGAATTTTCTTTTATTTCTAAAGAACCATCTTCTTTCATATTCCATGATAAGGTTACTAATTTATTATCTTCATTCAAACTAAAATATTTTATAGCCTCATTAACAGAGGATGTTTTTAATTTTTCAAATTCTTCTAGTGGTATATATTTCATTTTTCTAACTTTTGATTCTATACTAGATTTTTCTGTTACTTTTCCTGATGAATGAGAAGTATATCCACTATGGTCAGCTTCTAAATATTCTTTAATCCCTTTTACAATTCCTTCAGCATATTTCTCTGTTCCATTATTTCGTATTACATCAGCATCTTTATTTCCTGATAAAAATCCTCCTTCTGTAACAACAGATGGAAATTCTGTATCTGCCGCATTTTCAATTATTCCTAAACTTCCTACTGCACATTTTTCTAAATCTGTTCCTGCTTTTCTATCTTCTAAACCCATTTCTTGAGATATTGTTTTAGACAATATTTCTGCTAATTGTTGAGAAATACCATCTTGGTCTTTATAAATAGCCTCTACTCCATTAGCATCGGGACTTTCTGCTGAGTTAAAATGAATTTGTATACACAAATCTGGTTTTGCCTCTCTTGCTAATCTAGTTCTATCTTCTACTTGTATTCCTCCAGGATTACTAGAAGTACTCCCCGTTTGAACAACCTTTACATTTTTATATCTTTCATTTACTAATTCTTCTACTTTCTCAGCAACTATTATTGCAAGATCTTCTTCTATTAAATCCCCAGATCTAGCCCCTTTATCATTTGTATTATTATGTCCTGCAGCTATTGCCACTACATACTCTTTCTTATCCCCACCTACAGTAATTTTTTCTTTTTTCTTCTTGTTTTTTTCTTCTCCTCTAGATGTTGTTTCTTTTTTATCCTTTTTATCTTCCTTATCTTCTTTTGAAATTTCTTCTTCTGTAGACCTAAGATTTATTTGAGAAGACTTAACATATCCTGTTATATCTTCACTTCTAGTATTTTTTCCTTTTACTTCTACATAAATAACTGTTGTACCATTTAATTTATCTTGACTTACTTCATATTTCCCAGTATATTTTACTTTACTTGATTTTTTTACTTTAACAACTTTCTTTGAATCTTCATATTTTACTTCTACCCATTTTCCCTTAACTTTTTCATAAACTACTGCATCATTAATTAATACAATTTCTTTTCCTTCTTCCCATTTTTTTATTTGTTCTTCTCTTGGAGTTATTTGAGAATCATTATAAGATGTTTCTGGTTCTAAAACATTTGTCTCACCTTTTCCTGTATTAACCATAGCTCCTACTTCCTTATTTGGTGTAACTCTTTTTATATCAATAGCACCTTGAAATCCCTCTGATCCTTCTGGAATTTTTCCTCCTAAATTTGGAAATTTAGTAACAGCTTCTGCTTTCAATAGCTTTTTCAAAAACTTTTTATCCTTAGGAACATTATGATATTCACTACTAGTATTTAAAGTTTCTATTAAACTATCTAATTTTTTATCAATATCTTCAATAAAATCTAAATAATAACCATCTTCTTGATTTCCTTTTATTTGAATCAATTCTGCAACATCTTCTATTTCTAATTGTTCATAAATTTCTTTCGGTGTATTATCTGCTGTAAATATTTCTACAAGAAAATCAACTATAGATGCAGCCGTAACAGCTATTAACAATGTAGGTATAATTTTTACTGTCAAAGCTAATCCAAATGTAGCTAGCTTACCTGTTATTTTCTTTTTTACTTTATTCTTTGCTTTATCTTTTGCTTTATCTTTTAACTTTTGTGTAAAGCCTCCCATCTGCTCACCTCTTTTCTTTTTAGAGCTCTATTTCAAATTTTTCTGTTTTACTTTCTTCTCCATTTTTATATTCTTCATAATTTGTTACAATATCTTCAAATACAATTTTCTTTATAACTATCCCATCTTGATAAGCATCACTAAACTTTATATTTATTCTTTTAGTCTCATTAGGATTAATTATTAAATCTTCTTCTGCATTCTCATATAATAATGCACTATATCTAATTCCCCCTTTATCAACTAAATATACATTATCTGTATCCTTTCCTGAATCTAATTTTAAAGTTTTTTCTGATTTATTTTTTATATCAAATGTATAATTTTCATAATCCATAAATACATTCGACTTTATAACCTTTATACTCAAAAAGTCATTATTATACTCTTGATTTATATTTTTTATTCCAATTAAACTATTTATGTTTAACTTATATTCCCCTTCTTCTGGACAAATTGTTACAAAATCTTGATAATATGTGTCGTCACTCTTTCCTGTTGTTAGCATGTTGTCAAATATCTTAACTTGATATATATATAGTCTACCTCTAATTAGCCAAGAATTAAAAGAAAATTGCTTATCTCCTTCAAATTTTTCTGAATAATATAACTCTTCAAATAACTGTTCCGTAGGATACAAAACTTCTTTTGTTTCTTTTGAAAGTAAATTATATGCTAATTGAGGTTGATGTTCTATACAATAAGTAAAAAACTGATCTATTAACTCTCCAAAGTCTTTCCTATATTGACTTGGCACTTTATCTCCAGATATAATCGCTTCACTTTCCTTATCATAAGAAACAACATTTTTAGATGTTGTTTCTTGACTATATTCTTCATTTTGTTCTTCTAATTTTTTTGAAGCAAAATTATTCATAACTTGTATTATTGAAATTACAAATATAATTGCTAAAATTATTGCCCATACTTTTAATCTATTTTGATAATAAAATCTTATTAATTTATGCATTTTGCTTCCTCCATCATAAATTACTGATTTTCCCTATTTTGTTTATTAACATTTCTAGTTACTGGTGGTGTATGTATTCTAGTTTTTCCCTCTTTTAAGCGGTTTTCATATAAGTTCTTTTCTCCTAATAAATCCGACATTTTTGTCATAACTTCTTTTTGTACATATGGATCTTTAACATTTGCCTGAACTTTTTCTTCCATTTGCATCATACTTTTTTCGTCTCTAATATCTTTTGAAGTGTATCCTCCTTTATCTATATGTGCTGCCAAGCTTATATACTCTTGATGTCTTTGTCCAGATAATGGTTCACCTTCTTTATATGATGCCTTAATTGCATTATTTATTAATTTTTCATCTGTTATACCAGCAGCATAATAATCGGCTTTTGCTTTTAGTATATCTTTTTCATTTCCTTTAAATCCATGTAATTGTCCTGCTAAGTCTCTTGCCTTTTCTAACTCTTCTTTATTCTTATATAATTGATTCAAACTTCTATTATTCTGCCTTATATTTCTTTTATCTCTTGCATATTCATATCCATATACATCTGTATTAAACTTATCTCTTACAGAATCTATAGAATTTCTAGCTTTATCTATTCCTCTCTTTGTACCAGAATACATTGCTCCTGGCATATTAGTTAGATTATTACCTATCATTCCTCCAGCTGCTGCACCTGTCGCAGCAAATGAAATTGCTTTTGACATATCTCCAGTTGTTAATCCTGCTGCTAAACCAAGAGTAGCTCCTCCTACTGCTCCAGTTGTTTTTGTTAGTGCTTTTCCTGTAAATTTTAAACCTTTCCAAGCTTTTGCCCCTGTAATTTTACCAACACTCAATCCTGCTCTTCCAACAGTTTTCAATTTAGCCCATTTATCTGAATTCTCTGAATTATCTGGATTTTCTGGCATTTCTGGCTGTCCTAAACTTGTATCAATTATTGAATCTCCTTGTTTTATTCCTAAATCTTCATCTATCATTTCTAGCTGTTGTCTAGCTTCTTCTCTATCCAAGTCTGAAGCATTTTCATCGTTTGCTATCCTTTCCCATTCGTCTCTAGTATCCTGTAAGCTACTTTGTCTTGCTGTTGCTTTTTGTTGATTATTTATTTCATTTTTTCCTCCCATGTCTTGATAATTACTAGCACTACTATCAGCTATTCTAGCATTTTCAGGATTGTTGCTACTACTTCTTTGGTTAAATGTATCTAGATTTGCAGCTGAAGAATTTGTTTTGTTAAATCTAATCTTTCCGTTACCTTCTAAATTATCTTTTCCATTTCCTGATGAAGATTTTCCAGATTTTTTTCCTCCAAGATTAGCTAAACTCTGTAATCCTTTCATTGCCATTGCTCCACCTGCAAAAGAAGCAAAACCTCCTGCACTTTCAGCTTTATCTAATCCGAACATTTTCTTTATAAATTTCTCTGCTGGTATTAAGAATGCTATTGCTACTAACGCATAAATAGGATTATCTGTTGCTAAATCTGTTGCAGACGTAACAAATACAGTATATAAAATTAAGTGAACAGGTTGTATAATTGCATTCATTGTGTATTCTTTAAACCAAATATTAAATGCTTGTGCTTTTCCATCTCCAGCTTTATCTATTGGATAGGTTAAAGCAACTAATGGTGCTATCATTGTAAAAAATGCCATATATAAAAATCTTTTAAAATATATAAAAGTGAATATACATGTATATATTACTAAAGCCAAATAAATTATTGCATATGCTGTTGCATCTTGCCAAGCATCTGCTTGTGCTTTAAATCTTGCTAATCCTACTAAATTTGTTCTAAATCTAATTTTACCACTACCTGAATTAGCTGGTGCCTCATCACTAGGAGTAGCTTCAACTAAAATTCCCTCATCTATTTCTTTAGCAAATAATGCATTAAAATTTTCTGTAAACATTAATATTCCAGACATAATAAAGTGTATAACAAATACTAAACATAGTGCAACAAGCCAATTTTTTAAAGATTCTTTATACTTAGCTTTATCTGCCGCTGTTGAACTAATTAATATTCTAATTCCTAAATATACTAACATTGATAACAAAGAAACAATTGCAATATTTCTAAAAGATTTGTACCAATTTGCTATTTCAACTTGTAAAGTTCCTCCTGCTGCTGATTGTGACATATTTACTGCATTGTCATCATTCTCAATTATTGGTGTATACGTATTAGGTTTTAAAAAATTTATGTCCAACATCGCAATATTATTTGCAAATATACTTTCTGGTGAATATAACATGTTAGGTATTTGATAATCAGAAGCATCTATAAGCCATGTCTTTTCGTCCATATAGTTTTCACCTATTACAACATCTGGATCTTCACTAATATTTTCTACTAACCATGATCCACTGTTTTGTTCTAAATTGACATCTCCTTGACTTAACATAGCTGAAAAAAATTCATCAGACCCCAACATAAACTTATTTAAAGCCCCCATTATTACATCTCCTAATGATGCAAATAATTGTACTATTTCTTTTAATAAAGAACCGCACAATTCCATTATCAACCTCATCATCTTTTGCTAAAGCAATTTGTGGTGATATAAAATTAAAAACTAAAACAATAAGCAATAAAGCAAATATTATCTTTTGTATTATACTTTTCTTTGTATTATTTTTCATTTCATCCTCCTATAATACTTATCCTGACCTTTTTCTCATTTGTGCTAATTTGTTTAAGTTAGTTTCAACAAATTCAAATTCCTTTGCAGTAGGTGTAATTTGTATTATTGCTGTATCTCCACCTACCTTTAAAAGACCTTCTCCTTTTAAGCAAGTTATTAAAAAGTTTGACTCTCCTTCACTTAATTTAAATACTTGCTTCAAATATTCTATTTCTGATTTATCTTGAGCCAAAAACAATTTTGTATCTGATGAAGTCAAAACTGCTTGTGCTTCTGGTTTTTCATAAAAGTCTTGGAATCTTTGTGAAATTATAGCTAAAGAAACATTTCTTTTTCTTGCACGTCTTGCCATTGTATTTAAGAAATCTACTGCTTCTGGATATGGTAATAACATCCATGCTTCATCCACTAGAACCCTTTTCTTTCTTGCCTTTGTTCTATCTTCACTATTTTTCTTAACATATTTTTCCCAAATCCAAGATAATAAAATTTGTTGTGCTAATGGTCTTGCAAATCTTTCTTCTAGTTGAGAAATATCCAAGTTAATAAATGGTGCTCCATCTAACAATTCAAATGTAGATTGTCCATCAAAATATGCCATTTGCCCATTATACTCTCTTATATATTGTTTCATAACTTTCAATAAATAACTATAATGATATTGATAGTCTGAATTCTTATTTTGTTTTGCTTTTTCTTCTATTCTTTTATACCAGCTTCCTATTGTTGGCATATCTTTTTTGTCTCTATATAATCTATCTCCTTTTTGAAAAGTTTCACCTGATTTATATATACTTAAAGGATTATTTGTAATCCCTAAACTTGCATATTCTTCTGCTACGGATTCTGCAATTACTTGTTTAGTTAACTCATTTACCTCTTGGCTTCTTGTACTTCCTCTTGCCATTGTTAATAGAGCTTGTGTAACGTCTTCTACTTTATTTTCAACATTTAAAACTGTTCTTTCCCTACCTGTTATCTCATCTTTTATATTCTCTGGTTCTATATCAAATAAATTTATAACTGTTTTTGAGTTAGGGCTTAAGATTACATTAATTCCTCCTAAGCTTTCAGCAACAATTTTATATTCACCTTCTGCATCAAGTGCTAAACTTTCTATACCCATCAATACTGATGATCTAGAAATTAAAGTTTTCATAGTTACAGATTTTCCTGCTCCAGATTTAGCAAATATAACCATATTATAATTAGTTAAAGATGGATGAAAATTATCAAATAATATAGGAGTTCCTGTTTGTTTATTAAAACCTAGTGGTACACCCGTTGGATGTCCTACTTCTGATGTTGTAAAAGGAAAAACTGTTCCCATAGATCTACTATCAAAAGAGTGTATTTTTTTTACTTTATCACTCATTAATGGCAAATTTGACTTAAATGCATCTTCTTGAATTGCCCATGCACTTTTTATTCCTACTAAAGACTTTGACATTTCAGTTGATAATAATTTTGTTAATCTATCTAAATCTTCCATATTATATGAAAACAACGTAGCAATAACTGAAGCATCATACATTTTATTAAATCCTGCTGATATTTCATCTCTTAATTGCTCTGCTTCAAATCTTTTTTGTGTTAATGTACTTTCTCTATTTATATTTCCTCTATCTGCTGCAACAATTCTTTCTGTTTCCAACTCATTTATAACTTTATTTAATTCGTTTTGAGATCTAGATTCAGCTATAGGAGTAATATATATTGAAGTATTAACATCTCCAAAGAAGTATAAATCCCTAAATAATTCTGGAAATGTACACATACGTGGTAATGTTGAAACAAAAAAACTTCTGGCATATCTAGTAACATTAGAAACAATTTCCAAATGATCTATTTTTGATGCATCAATTCCTGATGGAGCAATCAATTCTTTTATTGTTTTCTTTTTTAATATTCCTGGTTGCTCTTCTTCTTTAATTAACTGTCTTTTTCTTTCTTCCTCTTGTAGTTTTTTTCTTGATTTCTTCATTTGAATTTCCTCCTTCTTCATCACTATTTATTTCTTTTATTGCTTCTTCAGCAATATCTTCTCCAACATATCTTCTATTCTCTTCAATAACCATTGTTGCCATTTTTCTAATTATTTCTTCCAAATTATCTTCCCTATCTTGTGCTGCTTTTTGAGGTCTTGATTTGACTTTTTCTATTTTTTCATTTGCTAAGTCAATAGCTCTATTTCTTATTGTCTCATCTAATATTCTTATTTTCTTTTCATACACATCTGGAGCTGTAGAATATAATTCTTCATATCCTGCTCTTATAGCCTTATCTATCCCAAACACTTCAGATTCATCTCTGTTATATGCAACATATAATAAGTCCACTAATTCTATTGATGTTAAAATTCTTCCATTTATTGAACATGATGATAATGTTCTTATTATAGATTGCGACTTTGTATATAACTCTGAAAAAGCCATACTTCTAATTTCTTCTTTGTCATATTTTTCCCCATTATTTTCTTCTGCAAAATATGGAATAACTATATAATATTTTTTATTTAATATACTTT
>OASY01001306.1_pt1 | contig 11239 bp, 7 predicted proteins | sample 1501231 | NCBI WGS metagenome assembly OASY01 (sample SAMEA2579917, study PRJEB22360) | human gut metagenome | biome: human gut; feature: human-associated habitat; material: faeces | place: Denmark | collected 2008/2010 | reverse complement strand
CGGTTCTGTGAACATCCATTTTGCCAGAAGCACCTTCTGCTGATTGCCTCCGCTTAAGTTTCCAACATTCTGTTCTACCGTAGGACATTTTGTTTTCAGCTTTTCACGGTATTCATCTGCCACCGCATATTCTCTGTCTGCGTCAAGTACGCCGTGGCTGCTGACATTTCCAAGATTGGCAAGGGTTGTATTTGTCTTGATGGAATTGCTTAAGATCAGACCGTTGCCCTTTCGGTCCTCAGTCACATATGCAAGCCTATGTCTGATCGCATCAGAAACCGTATTCATAGTGACTTCTTTTCCATTAATAAACACCTGTCCTGTGATTCCTGTTCCATAGCTTTTTCCAAAGATACTCATGGCAAGCTCTGTACGTCCTGCTCCCATCAGACCGGAAATACCCACTACCTCTCCCTTATGTACCTTAAAGGAAGCGTTGTCTACCACCTTACGTTCCGAGTAAAGAGGGTGATGGACTGTCCAGTTTTTAACCTCCATGGATACGTCGCCGATCTTTACATGAGGACGTTTCGGGAAGCGGTCAGTAAGCTCACGTCCTACCATTCCCTGGATGATACGTCCCTCGGAAATATCGTCTGTCTTTTTATCCAGTGTTTCAATGGTAGAACCGTCACGGATCACTGTGATCTTGTCTGCCACATAAGAAATCTCATTCAGCTTATGAGAAATAATAATAGAAGTCATGCCCTCTTTTTTGAATTTCAAAAGCAGCTCCAGAAGCGCCTTGGAGTCGTCCTCATTCAAAGATGCCGTGGGCTCGTCCAGGATCAGAAGTTTTGCATGTTTGGCAAGGGCTTTTGCGATTTCTACAAGCTGCTGCTTTCCAACTCCTATATCTTTGATCAAAGTACGGGAAGATTCTTCCAGTCCTACAGTTTTCAAATATTCGTCAGCTTCTCCGTAGGTTTCATTCCAGTTAATGGAGAATGCTTTGCCTTTTTCGTTTCCAAGATACATATTTTCCCCAATAGTCATATAGGGGATCAGCGCAAGTTCCTGATGGATGATAACAATTCCTTTTTCTTCACTGTCTTTAATTTTCGTAAATCTGCAGACCTCACCGTTATAAACAATATCTCCTTCATAGGAGCCGTAGGGATAAATTCCGCTGAGTACGTTCATAAGAGTAGATTTTCCTGCTCCGTTTTCACCTACCAGTGCGTGGATCTCGCCCTCTTCTACCTTCAGATTTACATTGTCCAGTGCCTTCACACCAGGGAAAGTCTTGGTAATATTTTTCATTTCAAGAAGTATTTTAGCCAATGATATCCCTCCCTAAATTTTAAATGAGAAGGGGGCGGAAACCGCCCCTTTCTTAGTCTTTAGTTTTATTTAAGCTGATCTGCTGTGTAGTAACCGGAATCAATAAGGATTTCTTCATAGTTGTCTGCTGTTACAACTGTAGGCTCGCAAAGGTATGTCGGGATAACGCCTGTGCCGTTGTCATAGCTTTCTGTATCGTTTACTTCTGCTTCCTCACCGTTCAGAACGGATTCAACCATCTTAACAACCTGATCTGCAAGTGTACGTGTATCTTTGAAGATATCCATAGCCTGTTTTCCTGCTGCAAGGTTCTTAACGTTTGCAATGTCGCAGTCCTGACCTGTGACAACCGGATAATCTCCTGTGTAGGAAGCTGCCAGAGAGTTTTCTACGCCAAGGGATGTAGAGTCGTTGGAGCAGAGAACAGCGTCAAGTTTTGTACCGTCAGAATAGTTTCCTGCAATAATGGTATCCATTCTGTCCTGTGCCTTAGCTGTATCCCATGCCTGAGTTGCACATTTCTCAAATTCTATCTGTCCGGATTTCACTACAAGAACGCCCTCGTCGATGTACGGCTGAAGCACGTCCATAGCGCCGCCGAAGAAGAATTTTGCGTTGTTGTCATCTGGTGCGCCTGCAACAAGCTCAATGTTAAACGGTCCTTTTTCCTCTTCCAGGTTCAGAGCCTCAACAATATACTCGCCCTGTTTCTGGCCTACCATGTAGTTATCAAATGTTGCATAGTAGGAAACTGCGTCAGATTCCATCAGAAGACGGTCATATGCGATAACCGGGATTCCTGCTTCTTTTGCCTGTTTCAGCGGCTCGCCCAGAGAGCTTCCGTCAATAGATGCGATAACAAGGATATCACATGCGTTGGAGATCATGTTCTCAACCTGAGATACCTGTGTTGCAACGTCATTGGACGCATACTGAAGATCCACCTCAAATCCAGCCTCTTCCAGAGATTTCTTCATGTTTTCGCCGTCCTGGTTCCATCTCTGGAGATCCTTTGTAGGCATTGCCACACCAACAAGCTTTTTGTCATCAGCCTTAACCTCTGTCTGCATTGCCGGAGCTGCCACAAAGCCTGCTGCCATAGCAACTGTTAAAAGACCTGCAAGAACTTTTCTCTTCATATTGAATTCCTCCATTTTCTTTTTTTTAGGTTTTCGTTCCTTTTGATGGTATTACTATAGCACAGGTCTGTCTGGAGTTAGTTGGCAAACTCCTGTAAATTTTTTCAAAAACAAAAAATGTCCTGTAAAACACAAGACATTTTTGCAACAAAAATATGCTATTGACAATTTTTATTGTGCAGTATGCACTAATTCTGTACATTCAGGTAAACATCGTCTCTGCTGTGCACCCCGCCGTCAATAATCACTTCATCCATATTTTCCCTTGTAACGGCCACTGGCTCCAGAAAACAGCAGGGAATATCATAGCTTCCGTCATTCATAACGGTTCCGTCAAGCTCCAGCTCCTCGCCCTTTGCCAGCTTCACTGCCATTTCCGCCGCAAGCTCCGCAAGACTTTCCACGGATTTAAAAACCGTCATTGTCTGGGTTCCTTCTGCAATTCTCTGACAGGCTGCAAGGTCTCCGTCCTGCCCTACCACTGCAAGGCTTCCTGCCCGCCTTGTCTCTGCAAGGGTATTGACCACCTGGCTGGCAATATCATCATTGCCGCACATAATCCCCTTTACATCCGAAAATTTATTCAGGCCTTCGTTCAGGGCATCCACAGCCTGCTCTGCCAGCCAGCCCTGGCAGTTTGTTTTATAAACCACTTCAATACCGCTGTTTTTTAATACCTCTTCAAATCCTTTTCTTACCAGCTTTACGTTATTATCCTCCTCCGGACCCTGGATCATAAAGATTTTTCCTTTTTCCGGAATTTCCCCGTTCAAAGCCTCTGCCATGTACTTTCCTACTTTCTCATTATCAAAAGAGATATAAAGGTCTGTATCTGCATTCTGGATCAGACGGTCATATGATATCGTAGGAATTCCCGCTTCTTTTGCCTCCAGTATGATATCTGATATTGCCATACAGTCTACTGCTACCACAACCAGTACATCCACCTGTTTTTTTATAAGGTAGCGAATCTGTTCGATCTGCTCCTGCACATCTCCGTTTGCGTTCTGTACGTTTACCTCTGCATCCAGTCTGTCAGCCGCGGCCACAAAAGCATCCCTGTCACGCAGCCACCTTTCTATGACAAAGGAGTCAAAGCTTAAGCCAATGGTAAGCTTGTCTTCATCCTCTCTGCTGATGGTTTTCCTGTCTGTTTCCTTTCTTTCTTCCCTGTGAGCGCATCCTTCAAAAGCCATAAGGATAAGAATCCCGGCCAGGCAGATGCCTGTTATCTTTTTCATATATTTATCCCAGCCTTTCTCTGTATTCACTTGGCGTAACTCCTTCATATTTCTTAAAGATCCTGCTGAAATAATTTGGATCGCTGTAGCCTGATGCGACACAGATTTCCTTAATAGAATAATCAGAATCTTTCAGAAGCTCTTCCGCATTTTTCATTCTTACCTTTGTAAGATACTCAATAAAGTTTTCTCCTGTTTCCTGTTTAAAAAGTTTGCTGAAATAATAGGGACTGATATCCACCACTTTCGATACCTCGTCCAGAGTAAGATCCTTCTGGAAGTTCTCTCTTATATATTCTTTTGCCTTTTCCATAACAGATTCCGACGGCTTCTCTCTTGCGCTTCCCACATTTCTGCTGATTTCCCTGGTCTGTTCCCAGAGCCATCTTCCGATCTCCTCTCTGCTTTTCAGCTCCTGAAGCTTCTGTACGCTATTTTCCTTCTGATTGAATTTTCTTCCTGCGCCTCCCGTTGCCACAACCTTCTGTTCCAGCCTAACGGTCAGTTCCAGAGCTTTTATTTTCATTGCTCCCATATTTCCATTATAATGATCCTCCATCCAGTCCAGCAGCTCCTCCGCGCCCTGTGAGCTTCCCGGCATGTCTCTCTTTAACACCTTCTGGATATACCTTGTTTCCAGTTCTTCCGGGCAATCCTCCCCGGTCTTTTCATTTGTGGGAATATCATTAATATGAACTACGTGACTGTCTGTTTCTCTCAATGCCTGAACTGCTTCCGAATATGATTCCCGAAGATTCTGCTCCTCCCTGATCCTTCCTATTCCGGCGCGAAACCGGCTGTCTATCCTTGTTTCCAGCTTATACACCATATTTCTTGTTTTTGTAAGGATATGAACACGTTCATCATAATCAATAGTTTCATTCTCATATGGCACAAGAATCACCACCCGGTTTCCCATTACAGGACCTACAAGACAGTGAAAAAACTCTCTGGCGGTTTCCCGAAGCTCCGGGTAAAACTTTTCCGCACGTACCCCTGCGCCTACTGCATTTGTCAGCTCACCGTTTTCCTGGCTGTCTCCAAATTCCACCACGATCATAAATCCATACTTCTCCTGGATTCCAAGAAGCTGCCTGTAATTATCATTATAATTATGAAAGCTGTCCATCAGAAGAATGTTATATAAGTACCCGCTTTCCAAAATAGGGATTACGGTTTCCAGCTTTTCCCTGATCTCCAGGTCGTCGCTTCTTTTCTGTCTGTCCTCGTCCACCTTTTTCATGGCCTTCATACAGACGTCGATCACTACTCTTTTATTTACAGGCTTTGTCAGGTATTCCAAAACCCCAAGGTTGATTGCTTCTTTTGCATAACCGAATTTATCATAAGCAGAAATTACAATAAAAATAATATTCTTATTTGTCTTTTGGATTTCTTTCATAGCCTGGATCCCGTTCAGACCCGGCATCTGAATATCCATAAAGGCAATATCCGGTCGGAATCTTTCCGCCAGTTCCACTACTGCCCTGCCTGTTTTTGCCGTGGCGATTTCACACTCTCCGCCAAAATTAGACGTAATAATATTTTTGAGGGCTTCCAGCATAATTCCCTCGTCGTCTGCCAACATGATCCTGTACATCTATTTCTCTCCTCCTGTTCTTGGAAGGGTCAGTATGATTTCCGTTCCCATATTCTCTCCCGGACTGTTTATCTCCACCAGATTCTTTTTATCATAATAAAGCTCCAGGCGGCTGATCACATTATTCATTCCCACGCCTGTAGAATCAGACTGTTCTCCCGTATCTTCCATACATCCGTCCAGAACTTCCCTGATCCTTTCCTCGCTCATTCCTTTTCCATTATCCTTCACCCGTATCAGGATATTATCTTCCAATCCGGTAATTTCCAGAAGAATTTTTCCTTCCCAGTCAATATTGCGGATTCCGTGATTGACTGCGTTTTCTACAAGGGGCTGAAGGATCATACTTGGAACCCGGCACTCCATAATACTCTCGTCCACCTTTTTTGTAAAATGGATATCTCCTGCAAACCGTACGTTTAAAATATAAATATAATTTTCTACAGCTGTAAGCTCTTCTCCAAGACTGGCGTCTTCCAGTCCCTTTTTTACATTATACCGGAAAAAGTCAGCCATCTTTTCCACAAAGATACAGGTTTTTTCCGCATCCTCCATCATGGCCAGCTGGACTCCCGCATTCAGGGAATTAAAGAGAAAATGAGGATTGATCTGTGACTGCAGATATTTTAACTGCGCCTCCTTCAGATGATTTTTCATCAGAAGCTCTTTTTCCATCATCTGCTGTTCTTTTTCCATGCTTTCTTTTGTTCTTACCACATATTCTCCCAGACTTTCTACCATGGTATTAAAAGCCCTTGTTACAACTCCCACCTCGTCCAGAGAATCTGTTTTTGTCATTTTTACGTCAAAATTCCCCTGTCCTACCAGGTGTGCAATTTCCGCCAGATTTGCCAGAGGCTCGATCATTCCTTTTGTAATGGCAAAAAGCACCAGCGCGCCGATCCCCATCATTACCGCCATAAGCACAAGGCTTGATATTTCCAGATAGCGAAGGGCTTCCCGAAGGGCTTGGTAGCTGGATGAGTTATTCCGAAACTGCTGGCTGTTCAGCTGATAAATATATGAATTAATATAGCCGTAAAGTTCCTGAGACTGGTCGTAGATCTCTTTGTACTTTTCTACGTTACGTCCTCTTTTGGCCGCAACTCCTTCCCCGGTAAGAGACAGATAGGTTTCTGACATCTGCCTGATATTCCGTTCCAGAAGTTTTGTGGGATTGGAAGAAATCTGACTGCTTAGATTTTCCAGAAGATATCTGTAGTCCTGTTCACATCTGTAATAATTTTCCAGAGAATCTGAGGTTTTTACACTCAAGTAGGAATAAAGAGCCTGCTGCACGTTCTCCAGAGAAGCTGACAGATCTGTAAGATCCACGTTACTGGAATACACAGTGTCCATCCGCCTGATCGTCTTATTTACCTGCTCGTAAAGTATCATATTGATCACAAGCATCATAACCATAATACTTCCCACCGCCAGGATCATTTTTGTGGCCAGAGGAATATCTCTCCATCGTCTTCTTTTTTTCTTTTCTTCTTCCAATTATTATTCCTCCCCACTGTCTGTCGGCATTGCGTCACGGATATCCTCTTTTGTAAGAAACTGAAGTTCAACGTTATAATAGGAATTTACCCGTCCTTCCTGCTCAAATTCCCACAGGGCTTCTACGCAGTTTTTTCCCATTTTTGCCGTATCAAGGGTACTGGTAACAGGGATCAGCCCCTTTTCTACAGCCTTCTGGATCGTGTCGGAAACATAATATCCAATGATCTTTATCTCGCCAACCATATTAAAATCAATCATTGCCTGGTATGCGCATTCGGTTGTAATCTCATCCATACATACAAGAATCTGGGGCGGTCCCTCCGGCGCCTGAAAAATCGACCGTATCACTTCTTCAATATCAAACTTGTTATCCGAAGTCATGCTTTCCGCTTTGACATCTATCTTCTGTCCATGATCTTCTTCCATAACCGCTGTACTGATCTGACTGTAGATCTGGCTTTTTTCAAAATTTCCGTTTTCGCTGTCCATAAGAACAAGAACAGATTTTGTTTTTTCATCAAGAAGACCTGCAATCTGCTTCCCATATGCCTGTCCCACCTGATAATCATTTGGGCCTACAAAGCTCTGCCGGCTGCTGTCAGGCGCGTCGCTCATAATGGTGATCACAGGAATCCCTGCCTCTACCGCCTTATTTATCTCCGCTTTCAGGCTTTCTTCTCCGTTAAATTCCAGAATGATCCCGTCTGCGCCTGCAGCAATACTAATCTCCATATAGTCAATTTCATCATAGCCGTCTCCCATATCCCTTGCATGAAACTGTACATAAGCGTCATGCTCCTGGGCAGCTTCCAAAGCGCTCTCGTACACTGCCTGCCAGAACTCATTTTTGCCGCTTCCCACGATCATTTCATACTGTTTGTCATAATTCCTTGTTTCCTCAGCTTCCTCCAGACCGCTTTTTTCCCATACACTTTTATAGAAATTGTTTGTAAAAAACACAAAAAACCCCACTATAAAAATACCAAGCAATATCAAAGCCGTTTCTCTGTTTCCTGTTTTCTTCATGGTGCCTCCATTTTTTGTCATAAATAAATCAAGATATCATTCCGCAATTTATGAAAATTATATACTTTTTTCCAGATATTTTAAACTTCTTTTTTGACCGATCCGGGTCCTCTTTTTGATATCTCAGGATTTTGACAATATCACTCAGGACACTTCACAGACCAACCTCTCCACAGCCCCCCTGCCACTGCCTCCTGTATATAAGGCATTCTGACCCGGTTACTGTGAACAGCTGCCGGACTTCCAAGATATGGCTACAATCTCAGATATAAGTATGGTATACTATAGGGGATAAAATGCAAAGAATAATACTTAATATAGAATAATCAGAAAGGTTCTGAACATGAAAAACAGAAAAATAAAACATATCAGAAAAATACTCTGCGGATTTCTGTGTACTGTGATTGCCGTTTCTCCCGCAGTTTCCGCTTCCGCAGCAGAATATGATGAGTATGGAGCTCCTATTGTAACTGCCACGCCCACTCCGGTTCCTCACACAGAATACTATGAGCAGGCTCCTGATACAGACAGTATTGAAGGCTGGCCTCAGGGACCGAAAATCGAAGGAGAATCTGCCATTCTGGTGGATATGGTAACAGGCGCAGTGCTCTATTCCAAAAATGCAGACAAGGTTCAGTACCCTGCCAGTATTACAAAGATCATGACCTCTCTTCTGGCAGCCGAACATCTGAACATGAAAGACAAAATCGTAATGTCGCAGTCTGCAGCCTATGGAATCACCATCAGCGACAGTTCCAGTATTTACGCTGATACCGGAGAAGAATTTACCACAGAACAGGCCATGATGGCAGTTATGCTCCAGTCAGCCAATGAAATGACTCTTGCCCTTGCGGAAGAGACCTCCGGCTCTGTAAAAAAATTCGTGGAACTGATGAATCTCAAGGCAAAGCAGCTGGGATGTACAGGCACTCATTTTAACAATCCCAACGGACTGCCTGACGAGCTTCATTATACAACCGCCTCCGATATGGCAAAAATCGCACGGGCTGCCTGGTATAACCCTACTTTTCGGAAATATACCACCACGACCTATTATGAGATACCGCCTACCAACAAATTTGCTGAAACACGGTATCTTCTGAACCATCACAAAATGATGAAAGGCAACACCTACGCCTATGAGGGCGTTATGGGAGGCAAAACCGGATACACAGACGCTGCGGGCAATACCCTTGTCACATACGCAAAAAGAGGAAACATGCGTCTTGTTTCCGTTGTAATGAAATCCATTAACGGAGCCTATGCAGATACAGCCGCGCTTCTGGATTATGGTTTTAATAACTTTACCAGAACAGCTGTAAAAACTGAACCGGAAACCATGTCTGTATCTTATCTTCCTGCAGAAAAATATATCCTGAAGGATTATAAAGATTGTACCCTGTGTCACCGGTATCAGGTTCCGTCTGTAACGCTTCCCAACGGAGCGGATATCAGCACACTGAATTCCAGCCGAAGCCTGTGCAAAAACTCCGTGGGGCTTCCAATTCTGGAAATCACATACAGCTTCAACGGACAGAGGACAGGTTGCGCAAAGTATTATTTTGAAACCCTGCTATCTGACCGGCTTATTTCATCTCACTGATTCTTTGTTCTGCGTTTTTTGCGGAGGGAGTCCCGTTTCTCACGGAGTTCCTCCGCTTTTTCTTCACTTACCCGTTTCAGAGTTTTTACTGCATAAAATGTGCCCTCATCTGTTTTTCTGATGCGAACCTTTCCTTTTATGCTTCCATGCTTCTGACATACAGAAATACTTTCATATATTCTGGAATTATTAATAAACCATCTCAGCTTTCTTTTTGCAGGAAGATGGCATACCGGACACCGGGTACTGGAAACCTCCCGGTCCCTTATGATCTTTTCCCGGTCCGTAAACTGTCTGGAAATATATTTGTCATAGGTAGGATAAGAAATGTAAATTTCCTGCTTTTTATTTCTCGGCGCCTGATACGTATCAACTGAATAATAAGGCAGGACCTCTGACATATCAAGTCTGCAGAAAACCTCAGCCGTATATTCTGCATCCTCCAAAGCTCTGTGAAATCCCCTTTCCTTTCTGATTCCCAGGGTATCTACTGCATATTCCAGCCCCCTTCGCAGCTTCATATTTTCGTGAAACCAACTGAAAAGTTTCTGAATATCATAGTAAGTCACCGGACCCGGAAGAAGCTCCAGAAGATCATAATATTTAAGATTTCTCTGAAGCTCAGTCAGATCCTGCATTCCCCAGGTACAGAAAACAAAATCCTCTCCGCACCAGTCCAGAAAGTCCCGGATTGCCTGAGGAAACGGTACTCCGTTCATAAGGTCTTTATAATCCACATGTACTACGCTGTGGATGCTGTCATGGATCCACTTATACACCTGGGGTTTGATCAAAGTCTGAAACTCTCCGGTTTTTTCTCTTTTTTCATTGAGCCTGACCGCCCCGATCTCTATGATCTCAAAGGGCATCCGCTCATCCGATCCGCTTTTTCCCTCCGGACTCTGGTTCCACTCCAGATCAAAAATTATATAATTCATTTATTTGCTTCCTTTATTTTATTTACGGAATATAATGCTTCAGCGCTGTCCCAGCTCATACAGAGAAGTGATCAGAATCTCCCGGAACCTGTCTTTATCCGCCTCAGTCAGTACAAAAGCATTGGCATCCTCTGCCTCATGCTGCCACCAGCGGAAGCCCCCCAGTACCGCACCCCGGGCGCTTCCCTCAGAACAGTCTACGGTCAGGATTTTCTGACTTCCCTTAAATATCTCCGGATGAAGAAGATACATCACAGGAACCGCATCATGTACGCTGGTTTCCCCTCTGTATTTTTCTGATGTGTTTTCCAGAGAATAACCCAGCATATCTCCGCAGAGCTTTGCGATTCTGTTTCCTGACTGACACAGCTTCAGAATCTGATTTCTTGACAGAGTACACTGTTCTGTCACATCCAGACCGCACATAACAAGAGGAACTCCCTCGTGCAAAACCATATACGCAGCCTCGGGGTCTGCAAAAAAATTAAATTCTGCCGCATCTGTAACGTTTCCTCCTGACAGGGAACCGCCCATAAAAACGATCTCCTGTATCTTTTCTTTTACTTCCGGAAAAATCCTCAGAAGAAAAGCAATATTTGTCAGAGGGCCTGTGGCAATGATCGTTGCCTGCTCTCCCTCAGGAAGTTCTCCCAGAACTCTGCGGATAAAAAATATTCCCTTTTCCGGCTCCGGTGCTTTTCCGGAACACGGAAGAACACAGTTCCCGATCCCGCTTTCTCCATGAGTTTCCGGCGCAAAATACGTTTTTCGCATGACAGGCTTTTCCATTCCCCGGGCCACCGGAACTGATAATCCGTAAAATTCTGCCAGATTCAATGCATTTGCTGTTACTTTTTTTATATCCTGATTTCCGCTTACAGTTGTAATTCCCAGAATCTCCA
>OASY01001301.1_pt1 | contig 11272 bp, 7 predicted proteins | sample 1501231 | NCBI WGS metagenome assembly OASY01 (sample SAMEA2579917, study PRJEB22360) | human gut metagenome | biome: human gut; feature: human-associated habitat; material: faeces | place: Denmark | collected 2008/2010 | reverse complement strand
TAGAGCAGCCGCCTCCTAAAAAGCTTCTGTAGCCTTCCAGAGTCCCCGGCTCCCCGGCCATGATCCTGCGGCTGATGGCGATTGCCGCGGAAAATCCGGTAGCATACTGATATACATAAAAAGGCGTATAGAAATGGGGAATCCGCTCCCATTCATATCCGATCTCTTCATCCACCTCCATATCCGGACCGAAATAGTCCCTGTTTAACTGCGCATAGATCCCGCACAGACTCCGGGCCGTCAGGCTCTCTCCCGCCGCCTCCATCTCATGAGCCTTCTGCTCAAATTCCGCAAACATGGTCTGGCGGAACAGCGTGGTACGAAAGCTTTCCAGAAAATGGTTCAGCAGATAAGCCCGCTCCTTCCTGTCTTTGCTGGTTTCTAACAGATGACGGATTAAAAGCGCCTCGTTGCAGGTAGACGCCACCTCAGCCACAAAGATCCTGTAGCCGGCATACGTATAAGGCTGGGCCTCATTGGAATACCATGTATGGATGGCATGGCCCATCTCATGAGCCAGCGTAAAAACATCCTTTAAGGTTCCCTGGAAATTTAACAGCACATAGGGATGACAGCCATAAACTCCCCAGGAATAAGCTCCGCTCCGCTTACCCTCATTCTCATACACATCGATCCAGCGGCCGTCAAAGCCCTTTTTTAGCAGCGCCCGGTACTCCTCCCCCAGAGGCGCCAGTCCCTCTTTTACCATCTCCTTTGCCTCCTGAAAGGAAAACGGCCGGTCTGCCTCTGCCACCAGGGGCACATAGAGATCATACATATGAAGATCATCCGTTTTAAGAAGTCTTTTGCGCAGAGAAATATAGCGGTGAAGCTTTGGCAGCCCCTTTCTCACGGAAGCAGTGAGCCGGTCATACACCTCCTCCGGCACCTCATTGGAGTTAAGATAATAGGAACGGCTGGAATCATATTTTCTGGCTCTGGCATAAAAAACAGCCTGCTTTACATTGGCTGCAAATGCTGCCGCCAGTGTATTGGAATACTGCTTGTATACACCATACAGGCTTTCAAAAGCCGATTTACGGATCTTTCGCTCCGGGTTCTCCATAAGGGAAATAAAGGAACCATGAGTCACAGGAAGCTCTCTGCCGTCACTTCCTGTAATGGATGGAAAACGTACGTCTGCATTGTTAAACATACGAAATATCTGAGCACCGCCCTGAGTGGCTTCTTTAGAACGCGCCAGCAGCCCTTCCATCTCATGGGATAAAGTATGGGCCTTTCTCTTTGCCAGCTGCTCCAGAAGGCGTCTGTAGTGGGAAATACCGTTTTCCGATCTGCAATACAAAGCCAGCTGACCGTCAGGCATCCCTAAAATCTCCGGTATCATAAAAGCCGACAGCTCCCCGGCCCGAAAAGACAGACTCTGAGCCCTTGAAAACATATCCTGGTACTCCTGGTCTGCCGTATCCTCATCAGACCGCATCCTGGCGTATACATACAGGCGCTCAATCTTCTCAGAAAAAGTGTCGTCAAACTTCAGCGCTTCGTACAGCACATCTGCCGACTCTGCCAATTTTCCCTTAAATTCCTCATAGCGCTCCGCCTCCTTTACAGCCTCCTTATAAAGCTGCTCCCAGGTTTCACGGTCTGCCACCATATCCTCCAGTTTCCATGTATCTTCCATGGGTATTTCATATCGCTTTTTCGTCATATAAAGCCTGCTCCTTTTTTATTCTATCCTTCCCTCACGGGTCAGCATACCTCTGCTCCAAACGGCATCAGCGCCAGCTTTGCCAGTTTAAACTGCTGGAGTCCAAAGGGGATTCCTACCACCGTCACACACAGGAAAAGCCCCAGGCACAGATGCTCCGCAGCCAGAGGCAGCCCTGACACCAAAAGCCAGATGATATTTAACAGAAACGACCCGGCGCCTCCGCCGTAGATCACTTCCTTTCCAAAGGGAAAAAAGCTTAAGGACGCCAGCTTAAAGCACTGTAATCCTATGGGGATTCCCACCACCGTAACGCACCACAGACAGCCTGCCAGACACCAGCTCAGACCGCTGACTGCGCCTCCGAAGATAAACCAGACTGCGTTTCCAAGACATCCCATACGTTTTACTCCTTCCTCCATATTCATTTTCATTCTGCCGTCAGCAGCAAAAGGGACACACGTCCCAACTGCCCTGTAAGGTGATTATATAATAAATGGTTCTGGCTGTAAAGGAGCGTGCAGTCATATATGAAACATCTGCCAGGTCACAGCCTTGTTCTGCCGGAAAATACATCAGAAACAGCAGTTATCCCTGCAAAAAAACTGCCTGCAAAGTTTTACAGGCAGTCTCCAGACAAACATATTCTATTCATTCGCTCAGGAGCGTTTCTCTATCACCCCACTAAAATCCATCCCGAATCCAAAGTCATACACATGGCCTTCGCTGTCTTTGTAGCATTTCATATCAAAGGCCACATCCTCCTTCTGCTCCTCTACCGTCTTCATATCTGCGGGGAGCTGAAGGGGCAGACGGCCCTGGGGCGCAAACTCACCGCAGGCCACCTGGCAGACGGCCCTGGGATTGACGCCGTAGTCCGCCAAAACAGCGTCAGCTAAAGGCTCAAGTTCTGCCATGACCATGGGATTTTTCATGGATACCGACACAACCACCGGCTTTTCTCCCATTATTTCCCGCATCCGAACTACCATATCCAGATCCTCCTCATTGGCAGCCGTATTCCACTTGCCGCGGTAGCTGCGGTTTGCAGACTCCTCCAGCGGATCGCCGCCCGCTATGCTTATCTCTCTGGCATATTCTGCCTGATAGGGGCGGTACTGAAGAGTCACCGGCACATAGCCGTTTCCGCCCGCCGCCCGATCCTCCGGGCTATATCCCTGAGAAATGGGTGACTCGATAAAACACAAGGCCGCATCTGCCTCCTGGGGCGTATCCACCACTGTAAAATACTCTTTTGCGGCCTCCTTTCCCGCCGGAGTCATAAAGCAGTCCTCTGTCCTGTGGCTCATAAAATCATAATAGGGCCGGATATGACGGTTCGGAATATAAACCTTCGCCTTTTGTTTCAGCGGAAGAACATTTCCACGGTTTTTCAGGAGGGTAATGCTTCTTAACTGAGATTCAAAGCCCTTTTTCACATACTCCGGGTTTCCCACGGTCTCCAGGGAGGCCTTCAGATCCAGATACGGATTTTCAAAAAGGCCCACTCGGAAAATATTGGTTAAAAGGCGCACGGCAGACCGCTCCAGTCTGGCCCGCATAGCCTCCTCACCATAGATCTGACAGCCTCGCTCATAAGCTGTCAGCAAAGGCTCTGCATCGTTATTTCCGCCAAACTGATCCACGCCTGCTTCCAGTGCCTTTAAATGGCGTCCAGCCTCATCCAGGCCCTCCACGCCCCAGCATTTTCCGGAAAACGTCTCTTCCTTTGGCCCCATATCGCGGGTAATGCCCCAATCCGTGCATACTACACCGTCATAGCCCAGTTCCTCCCGCAAAAGATCCTGGATCAGATACCGGTTGTAGGAATTTCCCACATTTTCCCCGTTCTTTTTATCCTGATTCCAGGAAACGGTATAGTAAGGCATCACCGCGCTTGCCCTGCCCGTTCCATCTTTTAAGTCAAAGGCCCCTTTCGTAAATGGCTTTAGATGCTCCTTAAAATTCTCCCCCGGATATACCGCGTATTTTCCATAAGCGTAATGGGCGTCTCTTCCTCCTTCGCAGGGACCGCCGCCGGGAAAATGCTTTACCATGGTATGAACACTTTCTTCTCCCCATCCATCCTCGCTTCCCGGAGTTGTCTGGAAACCGTCGCAGTAGGCCCTGGCCATTTCCGCCGTCAGCTCTGTGTCCTCTCCAAAGGTATCCGCAAATCGCATCCATCTCGGTTCCGTAGCAAGGTCGATCTGGGGAGACAGGGCCGTGGTAATTCCCAGGGCGCGGTATTCCCTAGAGGCGATCTGCCCGAAGGTCTTTACCTGCTCTGCATCAAAGGCCGCTGTAAGCCCGATTCCATTGGCCCATTTTGAAATAGGCTCCCCCGTCTGTGCAATATATTCCGCCGTAGATCCTACGCTGTGGCGGGGATCTGAGCTGTTATTGGCCGGGATGCCAAAGCCGTCATTTTCCGCCAAAGCCTGAAGATTATTATTCCAGCGCACCGCGGTCTCCGTATCCTTTAATTCCAGGATCAGCACATGGCGCACCTTATCTTTCAGAAGAAATTCCCTCTGCTGATCCGTCAGATCCCAGCTTTTAGCACCGCTCTCCATGAATTTCTTTCCATGATAGGTTCCCCCAAAGGTCTCTGCCTGAGGCCCGCAGGCAGGAATCACCTGATGGGCGCTGTAAAGCATAAGCCCCGCAATCTCCTCTATGGAAAGCCTGGCTGCCAGGTCCTTTGCCCGTTCCTTTGCGGGAAGTCTCCAGTCCTCATAGGGCGCCAGCTTACCCGTTCCCAAAAAATCCTTAAATGCCAGCCCGTCCTCCGTGATCAGCTGGACCCTGGTATCTTTAGCCAGCCCCAGATCCTTTCCGCCCGGATTATGAATAATGACATATCCGTCCTTTGATTCTTTTGTCCATTTTCCTTCCATCTGTAACCTCCTGCTTGCGCCGCCCCATATTCCCCACTGCTCTCACCTAAGAACAGTTTCACCGGCCTATTACGGCAAAGGATACGAAGGCCCTGGGGAGAGGGGCGCTGATTCTGATGGCATTATTGTATCACAGGATGGAAACCGACTGATAGAACTATTTACAGAAAAAATATCCACATTTCCCGCTCATTTCCCCCAATCTTAACAAAAATGTCAGAAATTATTAGAAAATAGTCAAAAGAAAGTAATTGGTTTTGTAATATCTATCCGTTATAATCATATATGTTAAAATATCTTTTGCCCCAGCATCATATAAAAAGGTAAACAGATTCATAAAAGGAGAGTTTCATTATGAAAAAGAGATTTATAACAGCAGCAGCTATGGCAGCAGTCACAGCAACCGTATTGTTAAACGGATGTACCAGCCCTCAGACCAGCTCTTTGGTTTCCTCTCAGACAGAAACAGAGTCCCCCGCAACAGAACAAGTGCAGACAGAAGAAAGCACAAAGGCGCCGGAAACAGCAGCCGGCGAGACAGAAGCTGAGGCGGAGGATGTGGTTCGGACCGAAGCCGTCTATGTCAAGGACAGCGAGTTTGCTGATGAGGGAAAGCTGGTATTCCACAATGACACCCTTGGCGATTTCATCTGCATTCTCAGCGATTTTACCGTTATGCCCGAGGAATTAAAGGACGGAGAAACCTATGTCATCAGTCATTCCATGGTTATGACCATGTCTCTGCCGGGGCAGCTTCCCCAGGTATATTCCATCCGTACCATGGATGATCCCTATCAGGATTCCATCGGCACAGTGAAGGCCATAGAGGAGGACAGCGTACTCTTTGAACGGGCTGACGGTTCTCAGTTCATGGTAAACAAAGACAGTCTTGGCAATACAACGGTTCAGGAAGGAGATCTCTGTGTGGTAAGCCATACACAGAACATGACCCGTTCCATGCCGGGAACCTATATGGAAGTAAACCGCGTGGCTGTACTTCCTCAGCCCGAAGAAGGGACGGAAGCTGCCAGTCCGACCGAATCCCTTACAGAGAGCACAGAGATGGAAACCATCAAGGCAGAATAAGCTGGGATTGCAAAATACCTCCCCGCCACAGACACTGTTTCTGTGACAGGGAGGTATTATATGTTTATCCGTCCTTCCGTTCATCCTTCCAGACAAAAAGGATCCCCTTCTCCTGATACTCCCCGATCTGTTCATCCGTGTAGCCCAGATTCTTTAAGATTTCCGGCCCCTGCTCGCCAATCAGAGGGCCGCCCTTATACTCAGGAACGCCCATTTCCTGGAATTTCACCGGCGGTCTTACCAGGGTTCTGATGTTTCCGTTGTCATATTCCATCCTGTACAGACAATCATTGGCCCATGCCTGCTCATCTTCCAGAATCTCGCTCCATGACTGTGCCAGACTGAATGCCACATCCGCCTCTTTTAAGATCACTTTCCATTCATCCGCTGTCTTTTTTCCCATTGCCTCCATGCAGATATCATACATCTCTGTGCCAAGGCCGTTAGCCTGCAGGTTCTGAATCGGGAAATATCGGTCATTATTCATCAGATCTTCCCTGCCGATGGCTTTCATAAACTGATTGTAGTACATATTGTAATCCGGCATACAGGTCTGAATAAACCTGTCGTCTGCAGTTCTCCATGCGGAGTTGAAGGGATTGGCACCTTCACGAATATTGATAGGATACTCTTTTGCAATCCCGTCATAGTTCGCTGCCTGAATCATCATTCCCATGTTATACACGGCCGTTTCAAACAGGCTGGTTTCCACCTTCTCCCCTTCTCCGGTCATTTTGGCATGGTACAGAGCCGCCAGAATACCTGCCGCCAGATTCATTGCCACATTGTGATCTCCAACGCCGGGAACTACGTTAAATGGCACAGTACCTCTCTGGCGCAGAGAATCCAGATATCCGCCTCTTGCAAAAAATGCGGTAAAATCAAAGCCCGGAAGATCCTTGTCAGGGCCATACTCTCCGTAACCGGTAACCATTGCATACACCAGCTTCGGGAATTTCACCTTCAGCGTCTCATAGTCCAGACCGGCTCTCTGCAGGGCCTGCACTCTCCAGTTGGTGATCAAAACATCCGCTCCCTCCAGCAGTCTGAAAAATGCCTCCTTTCCTTCCGGAGTTTTCATATTCAGAGAAATGCATCTCTTGTTTCCGTTTTCCAGATCCCATGTCGTATTCTCATACATATCAAGAGGCCTTCCCTCAGACGGAGCCGTATGTCTCAGGGGATCTCCCTTTGCAGACTCAATCTTAATAACATCTGCACCGCAGTCGGCCATAAAACGTCCTGCTCCTGCCGCCGCAATGAAGGTGGCCAGTTCCACTACTTTTACGCCTTCCAGTAACTTCTTGCTCATCGTTCTTATCCTCCTTGACTTAGTTTACCCTATTGATCCAGTTCCTTAATGATCTCCGGAATTACCTTATACAGATCTCCCACGATCCCATAATCAGCAATCTCAAAAATCGGAGCATTCTCATTGGTATTAATCGCAATAATCTGCTCTGAATCCTGCATACCTGCTATATGCTGGATCGCTCCTGAGATACCGCAGGCGATATAAATTCTGGGCTTTACCGTAGTGCCTGTCTGTCCTACCTGATATGCATGATCGATCCAGCCTGCGTCTACAGCCGCACGAGATGCGGCCACAATTCCGCCCAGCCGGTCAGCCAGCTGCTTTAACAGCTCAAAGCCCTCGGCCTTTCCCAGTCCCATGCCCCCGGCTACGATAATATCCGCATCCGTAAGCGAAACGCTGTCCTTCATGGTCTTTACAATTTCCAGAACTCTGGTACGGATATCTCCCTCCTTAAACTCCACCTTCAGTCGAATCCGTTCACCCTTCCGCCCTGCTTCAAACGCAGCCTTCTCCATAACACCAGGCCGTACAGTAGACATCTGAGGACGGTGGTTCGGGCAGATAATGGTAGCCATCAGGTTTCCGCCGAATGCAGGACGTGTCTGCCGGACCTTTTTATCTTCCGGATCAATCTCCAGTCTGGTGCAGTCCGCAGTCAGTCCCGTATTTGCCTTAACCGCCAGACAGGGGCCAAGATCACGGCCAATATGGGTCGCGCCTAATAAAACGATCTCCGGCCTGTACGCTTCAATGGCATCATTGATTACTTTGGTGTAAGCATCTGTACGGTAAGCAGCCAGTTCCTCATGATCTGCCACATATACCTTATCTGCTCCGTACTCAAACAGCTGATCTGCAAGATCTTCCACATCTTTTCCGCAGAGAACCGCGCACAGCTGGCAGCCGATTTCCTTTGCCAGCTTCTTTCCTTCTCCCAGAAGCTCCATGACAACCGGCATAATCACACCATCTCTCTGCTCCGCAAAAACCCAGACATCCTTATATGTACTTAAATCCTTTATTTCCCGCTTTTCTTCTGTTTTCTCAATTGCCCCAAACGGACACTTTTCCGCGCACACGCCGCAGCCAGTGCAGGCGGGCCCGATTACGGCGGTCTTATTTTCCATGGTAATTGCTTCAAAAGGACAATTCTTTACGCAGATGGAACAGCCTTTACATTTCTCTCTGATTACATTTACTGCCATTTTCTATACATCCTTTCCCTTTAGATATAATACTTCTCTCTCAGTTTTCCAACCAGCGCAGCGCTCATTTCCTGAGTGGTTCCGGTCAGCATTTCTCCCTTTCCTTTCTGAGGCGGCGTAAAGGAACGGAATACCTGCGTGGGAGATGCGTTAAGGCCGCAGTCCTTCGGATCAAGTTCTAACGCACTGTGATCCCAGATGGTAATTTCCTTCTCATACGCATCAACAATTCCTCCAATGCTCATGTATCTGGGCTGATTCAGTTCTTTCACTGCGGTCAGCAGACAGGGCATCTGTACCTCAATTCTCTCATAGCCGTCCTCCAGCTGCCTCTGTACCACTGCCTTCCCTTCTTCCAGCTGAATGTCCTGGACGTATGTTACAACCGGAAGCCCCAGTCTCTGCGCCACCTGCGGCCCAACCTGAGCGGTATCGCCGTCAATCGCCTGACGTCCTGCAAAAATCAAATCTGCGCCTCCAGCCTTGCGGATCCCTGCCGCAAGGGTTACAGAGGTTGCACAGGTATCTGCCCCGCCAAATGCACGGTCGCTTAACAGATATGCTTCATCCGCTCCCATGGCCAGACATTCCCGAAGCATATAAGAGGCCTGGGGCGGCCCCATTGTCAGAACAGCAACAGTGACATCCGGGTTCTGATCCTTAATCTGAAGAGCTGCCTCCAGGGCGTTTGCATCATCGGGATTTAAAATGCTTGGCACACCATCGCGGATCAGGGTTCCCTTAACCGGATCGATCTTTACTTCGTTGGTATCTGGCACCTGCTTTACACACACTAAAATTTTCATTCTCCAAACTCCTCCTATTTCTTCAGCAATTTACCTGCAATCACCATCTGCTGCACCTGGCTGGTTCCTTCATAAATGGTAAATACACGGCAGTCACGGTACATTCTCTCTACCTTGTAATCCTTGATGAACCCATATCCGCCGTGGATCTGCACTGCTTTGGCCGCAATCTCGTTGCAGACCTCTGCCGCATAATATTTAGCCATCGAAGCCGCCATGGAGGCATCCTGATGGGTATCCATTAAATATGCGGTCTTATATACCAGATTCTTTGCTGCCTCCAGTTTTGTCGCCATATCTGCGATCATAAAACTGATGGCCTGAAAATCTGCGATTCTTCTGCCGAACTGCTTTCTTTCTTTTGCATATTTAACAGCCTCATCCAGCGCTCCCTGCGCCACACCGATGGACTGGGCCGCCACACCCAGACGTCCTGTATCGAGAGTTTTCATAGCGTTGATAAAGCCCTTTCCTTCTTCTCCCAACAAATCGCTCTTATGCACCCGCACATTATCCAGAATAATATCGCTGGTGGCACAGCCGATCACGCCCATCTTGTTTTCCGGTTTTCCGCAGGAAACGCCGGGAAGTTTCATGTCTACAACAAATGCGGAAATTCCCCTGCTTCCCCTTGTCATATCTGTTTTCGCATAGATTACGGCCCAGTCAGCCAGAGGAGCCATGGTAATAAACGTCTTGCGTCCGTTTAAAATATAATAATCCCCGTCCTTTACCGCCGTAGTCGCCATACCGCCTGCATCAGAGCCTGCTCCCGGTTCCGTCAGAGCAAAGCAGACCTTTTTTCTTCCCTTTACAACCGGCGTCAGATACTTTTCCTTCTGTTCCTCCGTCCCTGAAAGCAGAAACGGACCGCCGGACAGTGAGTTGGGAGAAGAAACGTAAATACTCGCCACACCGCTGACTCTTGCGATTTCTTCCATTACGATTACATAGGAACGGGCATCTGCCCCCTGTCCGCCGTATTCCTTTGGAACCTTGATTCCAAAAAATCCGGCTTTGGCCATTTTATCCAGGAGTTCTTCCGGAAATACCTCTGTCTCCTCTATCTCATCAAGGATTTCCTTGGTCAGTTCTGTTTCAGCAAATCCTCTGGCCAATTTCCTTATTAACTCATGCTGTTCTGTAAAATACATATTTGCTCCTCCTTTTATTTTCCATTTATCATCTTGACGGCCTGAGCCTTAAGTTCCTTAAAAAGAATCTTGCCGCTGGCACCCATTGGAAATTCCTGAAATGCCAGCACATATTTAGGAACCTTATAGTCAGAAAGACGGGCCTTTACATAAGCTCTTACTTCCTCATCTTCAACGGCCGCCCCTTCTTTTGGGATAATACACGCCGCAATCTCTTCCTGCAGCACCCTGGCAGGAATACCAATCACCTTTACTTCATCCACCTCCGGCATTTCACTGATGCAGCTTTCTATTTCAGCAGGGGAAATGTTCTCTCCACCCCGTATGATCATCTCTTTCATTCTTCCGGTCACATGGAGATATCCGTTTTCATCCATGGAGCCAATGTCACCAGTATGAAGCCAGCCGTCTTCATCCACCGTATTTCGTGTTTCCTCCGGGCGCTTGTAATATCCCTGCATTACATTGTAACCCCGAACCAGAATCTCTCCCTCTTTAACCTTCAGCTCCACATCAGAAATAACTTTTCCAGAAGTGACGGCCTTAAGCTCCACCGGATCCTCATAATCCGAAATGGCAATGCAGGGAGACGCCTCCGTCTGGCCGTAGGATACCTGCAAATGCTCCAGTTTTAACTCTCTGCATATTTCCTCATATTCCGAAGGGAGGATCGGAGAACCTGCAATGATTCCGCTTTTCAGGCAGGAAATGTCATACTGTGAGCGGCTCTTATTATGCAGCAGCGCCAAAAACATGGTAGGTACTCCGTTTAGCACAGTGCACCTGTGTCTCTGCACCTGTTCCAGCACCTCCAGCGTTTTATAATACTTCAAAAGATGTGCCTTGGCCCCGCTGTGCATACAGGCCAGAATCCCGGCTGTAATTCCAAAGCAATGAAACAGCGGAACCGATATGCAAAGCCTGTCCTCCTGGTTCCAGTGCATCTGTCTGGCAATCTCCTCCGAATTCTTAACCAGACTGTAATGGGAAAGCATGACCCCTTTGGGTCTGCTGGTTGTACCTGAAGTAAACATAATGCAGGCCGTATCTTCTGGCTTCACCCAATCGGCAGCCTCTGCAAGCCGCCGGTTTTTTTGAGCAGAAAGCTCCGCGGGGAATGCCTGTTTTTTG
>OASY01001298.1_pt1 | contig 11308 bp, 9 predicted proteins | sample 1501231 | NCBI WGS metagenome assembly OASY01 (sample SAMEA2579917, study PRJEB22360) | human gut metagenome | biome: human gut; feature: human-associated habitat; material: faeces | place: Denmark | collected 2008/2010 | reverse complement strand
ATGAAGCCCCGGCCGGAGTATCTTAAGTCCCTTCATGTCCGGCATATCGGCCGGCATCAGATACAACTGTTCCCCGAACAGAACATATTCCTTCCTCTCCAGGAAGGTGCCCGGTTCTGTCAGAGTGTCCCGGATAAAGGGTTCATAATCCCTGAACGCTTCTTTTCTCTTTCTGCTGTCCAGATACAGCCTGTCCCGTCTTCCTGTCTTTGCCGCATTTTCCGGATCCCCCTCCTTTCTCAAGACAGCCATGAAATGGCCCTCTCCCTCCAGGATGTGGGGCATGATGCGAAGGGTCCTCTCCAGGCCCCAGCCTTCCGCCTCCGGCCCTGCCCACTGAGGCTTTCCTTTCGTAAAGCCAGGATAGGCAGGCATCTGTTCCACGCGGAATTCAGGATGGCGTCTCAGAAAGGCCAGAACCGTACCTTCATTCTCCTCCGGGGCAAAGGTACAGGTGGAATATACCATTCTGCCCCCGGGTGCCAGCATGGCGGCTGCGTGGTCCAGTATCTCGCCCTGACGGGCCGCGCACATCTTCACATGTTCCTCACTCCACTGGCTTCTGGCTTCCTCATCCTTGCGGAACATTCCCTCTCCTGAACAGGGGGCATCCACCACGATTTTATGGAAAAAACGGCCGAATATCCCGGCCAGGCTTTGGGCGTCTTCATTGGACACCACTGCGTTTCGCACACCCATCCGCTCCATATTCTGGGAAAGTATCCTGGCCCTGGCCGGATGAATCTCATTGGACAGAAGAAAGCCGGTTCCCTTCATCCTGGAAGCGATGTGGCTGGACTTTCCTCCCGGCGCAGCACACAAATCCAGCACACGCTCTCCCGGCCCGGGGTCCAATAATTCCACCACGGCCATGGCGCTGGGCTCCTGGATATAGTAAAGTCCCGCCTCATGATATGGATGCTTTCCGGGCCTGTTATCCCCGGAATAATAATATCCTTCCTTCACCCACGGAATCCGCTCAAGGGTAAATCCTGTTTCCTGTCTGACCCGTTCCGCTGCTTCTGCGGCGCCGGTATCTTCCCAGGTCCCTTTGTCTTTCCCGCTTCCGGCTGCGTCTCCCCTTCCATCCGGGAACTTGAGACTGTTAAACCTCAATCCCTGGACCCTTTCCTTGTCATAGCTGGCCGCAAAGGCCGGATATTCTTCTCCCAATAATGCTCTCATCCGTTCTTCAAACCGTACCGGTAAATCTGTCATACTGTCCTGTTTCCCATCCTTATTGATATTCTGCCTGCCCGCGGCACATAAAATAAATGAGCTGCCGCATCCATGATACAGCAACCCACTTCATCCTTCAATCCTTTATATCAAATTACAGTATTATCTTGTAATCATCTCCGCCTTCGCCGTTCACCACATAGTAGGCTGCGCCTTCGTTTGCCACAATATACAGATCAATGGTCTTAATCTCAACGCCCCTGTGTGCTTTCTTGAATGCCTTCACAGCCTGGTCCAGCACATCCTTTGCCACAAGGTCCTTGCCGTCAAACTGGAAATGTACGTCTGCCTTTGGCTCTGCTGCCTTTCTGGCAGGTGTCTTCTTCACGGTCTCTTTCTTAGCTGCTTTGGGGGCTGTCTCCTTCTTAGCTTCCGCCTTTGGAGCCGCCTCCTTCTTCACTGTCTCCTTTGGAGCCGCTGCCTTCTTGGCTGCTGTCTTAGAAGCTGTTTTCCTGGCTGTCGTCTTTTCAGCCGGAGCTGCCTTTGCTTCCTTCTCAACAGGAGCTGCTTCTGCCTTCACCGGAACTGCTGCCTCTGCCTTTGCTTCTACTTTCTCCGGAACTGCTGGTTTTGCTTCTGCCTTGGCCTCTGCCGGCTGCGCTGCCTGTGCTGCTGCCTTTACAGTTGCCTTAACATCTTTCTTTTCTACCATAGTCCATATCCTCCCTAATTTTGAATAATGGCTTTACGAGTAATCCCCAGATGCATTAAGGGCATTATAAAATGGTTTTTTCCATTTGTCAATAAATTCACTTGAAAAATCGACTGCCTCCCGCAAAAATCCTTATGGTTTGGCCCTTACACGGCAAGTTTTGTCAGCTGACGCCCGGTCCGGCTGATGAGCCGGACTGTGGGGTCTGAAAGGCCGGGCCGTACCCTTCTGTGGTTCCGGGCGACGGCTGTGTCTGGGCGGGTGCTGCCGTTGTCTGATCCGCAGGCTGTATAATAACCTGAGGCTGTGATGGCTGCGGTGATGTTTCAGGCGGCACCGCCTCTGAGGGCAATGTCTCCGGCGGCAGTGACTCCGGCGGAACGGGCGGATTCGCCGGAGGTGCCTGTGTGGGCGCAGGCGCCGTCTGTGCAGGCGCCGTTGTTTCCTGAGGCGCCCTGCCGGAGGAATGGCTGGATTTCTTACTCTCTGTTCCCGGAAGGTCATAACAGATAACAGGCATGCCCGCATATACATTTTCAAAAAGCTCTTTGGCCTTGTCATAGGGCATGTTCACGCAGCCGTGGGACCCGCCGCTCTTATAGATGGATCCGCCGAAGCTGGACCGCCAGCTGGCGTCGTGGAAACCAATGCCTCCGTTAAAGGGCATCCAGAACTTCACCGGGCTGGCATATCCCTCCCCCTTCAGCACCGCGTCCCTCTGCTTGTATGTAATGGAGAAAATCCCCGGAGGCGTGGTATGGCCCCTGGAAACATTGCCGGAGACAAAGTCAGACTCCAGCACCTTTTGCCCGTCTTTGTAAAAAATCAGGTGCTGGGCCGTCAGGTTTACCTCCGCATATGTACTGCCGTAATCCGGTCCGTCATGGCTCGCGGCTGTCTGCAAATACACAGGTTCCCTGGTAACGCTCTCTCCTGCCTCCAGAATCCCCAATAGTTCTTTGGTCTCCTCGGACTGGTTGATCCTCCAGCCGTAAAAACCGGATACCTCCACATTCTGCCCGTAGCTAGTGGCAAAGGACCGCCTCTTGTATGCCGTGTTATGCCTGGAAGCCAGGCTCTTTACATAGGCTGCGGCCCGGTCCGGGTCAATGGAAACCTGCTCCCCGTCAGACACAAGCCACTCATGTATCTCATCCCCGTCCAGCACCTCTGTCTTACTGCCGAAGGTGTAGGTCACAGTCATGTTCACATAGCGGTTCCTGGCATCCCTGGCCGCTGCCAGAGAGGTATTGTCGCTGCGGATGGACGGAGCCTTGTAGCAGCCCAGCGCGTCCAGGTCTAGTTCCGGGGCAAGACTGGATATGGCCTGCTCTACCTGGGCCCTGACCTTATCCATATCAAGTGTGGTTCCTTCTGTCTCCGGCACAATGGAATATCCCTGGCCGCTCACATAGTCTGACAGGTAAGCGTCCGAGGGCAGAACGGCCTTGCTGCTGTCACAACAGGACAGGCCATTAAGTGTCTGTGCCAGAGCGTCATCATCATAGGCAATCATGGTCTTTATATCGTAGGATGGGCCCTTAAGCAGGTATCTGGGCCAGCGGAAAGGACTCTGCTGGCGTATGATTTCCTCCAGACTTCCGTCAAACACAGTGTGAAGGCCGATTTTCTCACCGGTGACCGTCTCCTGCTTCTCTTCACGCAGCTTAAGCACAAGGCCGTAACCGTTTACGCCGGAGGCTATGAGTTCCTTCACTTCCTCCGCGGTCTTCCCTGACACGTCCGTCCCGTTAATAACTGTATGGGGAAAATATGTATTCCTGTAACCCAGGGCTTTGTACACATAGACTCCAACCAGCACAATACCGGCCAGAATCAGAATCAGGGCAGCTGCCTTCCAGCTCAGGATTTTATCAAAAGAACCTTTTCCCTGTGTATTCAAGGTTCCCTGACCGTCATTTTGCGGATGTCCGTCACCCGTTCTGTTTTCGCCTGCCCCTCCGGTTTCCTGTATCCTATTCTCATGTACCCTGCGCTCCTGCGCCCTGCTTTCTGCCAGCTCCTTCTGGCGCTGTTTGAAAGCCTCCCTGCTTCGGCTTCGGCGGGGACGCCTTGCCTCGCTGCGGGCAGGTACAGATTCTGTCTTATTTTTTTCTTCCCTCATGCACCTTTACCTTTCTATGTCTTCCAACAGTCTCCCCACCTGACTCTCCCCATATACTCTAATCCCATGTTCCTTCAGACATGCGGCGCAGACACCGTCCCCCTCAGTAAGGGTTCCGGTAAATGTGCCGTCATAGACCTGCCCGCTTCCGCAGGAAGGGCTCCTCTCCTTTAGTATAGCTGCCTGGCAGCCGTACAGCTGTGCCAGCTTAAGCACTTCCCCGGCGCCTTTTTCATATGCTGCCGTGACATCCCCGCCATCCCTTGTAATGACTCCTGTCCCCACCCGTTCCGCCGGTATCCTGGGCGTGGCCAGGCCGCCCAGGATTTCCGGACATACCGGAATCAGGTGATGTCTGCTTAAAAGTTCCTCTGCCTGGGGAATGAGCGCGCCGCGGCCGTTATATCTGCATTCCACCCCCAGCAAACAGGCGCTTACCAGTATATTCATATTCCTCTTCCTTCCTTTTATGTATGTTTTCGGCTGACTGTCCGCAAACTGCCTAATCAAAACAGCCTGCGGTTATCCTTCAGCACCTTTCCGCTTAACAGGATAAACGTTGCGGACGCGGCTGCGCAGGCCGTAATATCCGATATGGGCTCAGAATAAAACACAGCCTCCACCCCAAAATAACGTGGCAGCAAAATCATTCCCAGGAAATAGACCGACTTCCTGAACATGGACAGGCTGATGGCCACCTTTGCGATTCCCATGCCTGTAAATCCGTCTACCACCGTATATTCCACAGCCAGAGGGATGATACACAATGTAAATATCCGGATTGCCCACTCCGTCACCTGGACATAGGACATTTCCCTTGTAAATATCCTGACAAAATATCCCGGTCCCGCCTGTGCAATAATGAACATGACAGTTGTAAAGGCAACCGATAAAAGCAGTACATGCTTTTCCGCCTTCCGTATCCTGTCAGCACGGCCCGCACCATAATTATACCCCATTACGGTCTGTGTTCCACCGGTAATTCCTCCCAGAGGCATGGTAATAATCAGCATAAAGCTCTGCACAATGGTATTGCAGGTAAGGAGCATGCCGCTTCTCTCTGGTCCCCCATAGCTGCTTATAACCATGTTCATGATAATGATGAGCAGGCTGTCCGAGGCAATGATCAAAAACGGGGACAAGCCCACCAAGAGCACCTGCTTCATGGTTTTCCACCTGTACCCGCCAAAAGTAATCCGCACCAGGGGACGCTTTCCGAACAGAAACAGCAGCACATAGGTACAGGAGGCCATCTGTGACAGCACGGTTGCAATGGCAGCTCCCCTGACCCCCATGTTCATGCCAAAGATGAACACCGGGTCCAGCACGATGTTGCTCACAGCGCCCAGCACCACTGACTTCATGCCCACCGTGGCAAATCCCTGGCATATGATGAACTGGTTCATGCCTGCTGAGAGCAAAGCAAATGCAGTGCCTGTCAGATACCAGCTCATGTACTGGTTGGCATAGGGAAATATAGCCGGTCCCGCGCCGAAGAATACCAGAAGCTGATCCTTAAACAGATAGGACACCGTCATAATAATAAGGGCCATACCTGTCAGAAGGGCGAAGCAGTTGGCCACCATCTGAGCGGCAGCCCTCTCATTTTTCTGTCCCAGACGGATACTCATGAGAGGCGCTCCTCCCACTCCAATCCAACTGGCAAACGATGATATCAGGGTGACCACGGGGCCGCATATTCCCACGCCGGCCAGGGCCAGGGCGCCGATTTCCGGAATATTTCCGATGTACATACGGTCCACGATGCTGTACATCACATTCACAAATTGAGCCAGCATGGAAGGAAATGCCAGCCTCCACACCAGCCCTCTGACTTTATCTGTATCCAGATTATTCTCCACCTTCAACTCCGTCTTCTCCTGATTAGATTTTATTTCCTTTTACCTCAATAGCCGGAACCTCATACCTCTTTACGGCGGAACCGCTCTATGTCCCCCGCAAGGACAGCCAGACTGTCCGTAATGCCTTTAAAGGCTCCGTAATGATACAGATTCACAAACAGCAGGCCGATGGGCACGGCCAGAATCATTCCCGCGATTCCGTCCGTCTTAAATCCCAGATACAGTAAAAACAGCGTGAGAAGTGGAGGCAGACCCATACTGTCACCCACCAGCTTTGGCTGCACAATCTGCCTTGTCACCTGTGTCAATACATAAATCAGCAGCAGGCCCGCGGCAAAGGCGTATTCGCCTCCCAGAAGCTTAATAAGCCCCCATGGAAGAAGGGCTGTACCTGTTCCAAATACCGGCAGAAAATCCAGGAACGCGATGAGAAACGCCCACAGCGGGCCGTAACCAACTCCCAGCACTATAAACCCCGCCGTAAGTATCAGCCATACCACTGCCATAATCTTAAACTGGGCCATGAAATAACCGCCTATAAGATGGCGCACCTCCCCCTTCAGGTACAGTCCGTAATGGCCTGCCCATTGGGGCATATGGGCTTTTATGGCTGCCAGAATGCGGTCCCTGTCCACGATAAAGAAATAGGCAGACAGGATGGTGACCACGGTGTAGACCAGCATGGCCGGAAGGCTTTTTGCCACGGTTCCCGCCGCCTCCACGGTAGGGGAGGCAATCTTTTCCACAACCGTCCCCATATAGCTTCCCAGATTGTTTCCAAACTGGGCCCAGCTCTGCTGTATGCTGTCGGGCATGAAATCAAACAGATGCTCCAGCTGCTCCATGCTGCGGGCCACATCCCCCTCAATACCGGCATAAAGTCCGGGAAGGTCCAGAATGAACTGGCGCAGCAGGACAAAGGTCCTTGACACCAGCAGGTATAAGAGTCCGATGACAAGAGCCAGGGCAGCCGCCACAATGACAATGGAGCTGTGCCTTCGCACCAGCTTCACCCGGCGCTCCAGAAAACGCACCAGGGGATTGGCTATCATGGCGATAACCCAGCCTATGACAAAGGGCATGAAAAACCTCAAAAGCTTAGGTCCCAGCAGGCAGATTAACAGCCAGCCCGTCAACGGGATTATAATATTAAGTATAAGACGAAGATAATGCTTCCAGCCTGTTTCTTCCATCATATCCATCTCTCCTGACCGCTTTTTCCGTTACTCTGAATCCCCGGCAGGCTTCCACTCCTTCAGATACTGTTCCAGGAACCGGAACAAAGCATCCATCTCCTCATCCGTTCCAATGCTGACCCGAAGGCTGTTGTCCAGCCTGGGCGCATTGAAATAGCGCACATAAATCCGCTCCTTCTTCAGCGCGTCGAATATGGCCCTGGCCGGAACCCGTTCATGGGTGACCAGAATGAAATTTGTCATGGAATCCGGGAATGTAAATCCAAGCTCTGCAAACCGTTTCTTGGCGCGCTCCCTGGTATCCATGATTTTCGCCCTGGTCTCCTCAAAATATGCCCTGTCCTTTACAGCCTGGGTACCCGCGAGCTGGGACGGCAGGTTCATGGTATAGGAGTTATAGGAATATTTAACATCATTCAGCGCTTTAATCAATACAGGGCTTCCCAGTGCAAAGCCAATACGCACCCCTGCCATGGAACGTGACTTGCTGAAGGTCTGGACTACCAGCAGGTTGTCATACCCGGACAAAAGCTCCCTGGCAGAGGGGCCTGCAAAGTCGATGTATGCCTCATCCACGATTACAATAACATCCTGGTTGGCTTTTACAATTTCCTCTACCTGGTCCAGAGGCATATAGACGCCTGTGGGCGCATTAGGATTTGGAAATATGATTCCCCCATTTTCCCCTTTATAATCCAGGGGACGGATAGCCATATTTTCATCCAGCGCCGGCGTCTCATAGGAAATCCGGTATAAATCCGCCCAAACCTTGTAAAAGGAATAGGTGATATCCGGAAACAGCACCGGCTTTTGGGAGTTAAAAAAGGTCAGGAAGGACATGGCTATGACATCGTCAGATCCAACCCCCACAAACACCTGGTCCTCCCCCACCCCGTAGTATTCCGCCAGGGCCTTTACAAGCTCTGCGGATGACGGATCAGGATACTTGCGCAGCCGGTCCACGTCCATTTCCTTCAGAGCCCTTTCCACGCCCGGTGCAGGCGGATAGGGGTTTTCGTTGGTATTCAGTTTAATCAGTTTATCGCCTGCCGGCTGGTCCCCCGGTACATAGGGAACTACCCGGCGTATATTCATTTCCCATGGTCTCATATCTGCTCTCCTCCAGAATTTTCCCGCTCTCCGACTGTTTATTTTTTGAGGCCGTAGTCCGCGGCCGCCTTTGCGAAGGCAGGAAGGGAGCGTTCGATCTGCTCATAGGACACACAGTAGGATATCCGCACATAGCCGGGGCAAGCGAAGGAGGTTCCGGGAACCATCAGGATATTGTATTTCTTACAATTCTCACAGAATTTCTTTTCATCGGCCTCCGGAGACTTTACGAAAAGATAAAATGCGCCCTGGGGCTTAATACACTCAAATCCCAGATCCTTAAGCCCGTTGTAGAGCAGGTTCCTGTTCCTGTCATACGCCTCCAGATTCACCTTGGCATCCAGGCAGCGCATGATGACCCTCTGCATCAGGGACGGGGCATTGACACAGCCCAGCACCCGGTTCGCGATGGTGGCCGCATTGAACACTTCCCCGCTGTCCTTTAAGGCATCGGGAATCACGAGATAGCCAATACGCTCTCCCGGCAGGGACAGAGACTTGCTGTAGGAGTAGCAGATAACGGTGTTGTCATAAACATTCGTCACATAGGGTACCTCCACGCCGTCGTAAGCCAGTTCCCTGTAAGGCTCGTCGGACAGCAGCACGATGGTTGTCCCCAGTTCCTTTTCCTTGGCCCGCATGATGTCAGCCATCTTTGTAAGGGTTTCCAGGGAGTACACCACTCCGGTGGGATTATTGGGGGTATTGATAATGACCGCCTTGGTCCTTGCATTAATCTTCTGCTCAAGCTCTGCCAGGTTGGGCTCAAAATCCGTTGTATCCGGTGAAATGACCACCAGGTTTCCATCGTAATTACGGACATAGTTGCCGTACTCCACAAAATAGGGGGCAAATGCAATGACCTCATCCCCCGGATTCAGCAGGGTCTTTAAAATCACATTCAGGCCGCTGGCCGCCCCCACGGTCATCAGGATATTGTTCTGGTGAAACCGCGTGCCGAAGCGCTTATTTAATGATTCAGCCACAGCCTGTCTTACATCCTCATAGCCCGCGTTGCTCATATAACCATGGACAAAGGTGGACTCTTCTTCCTTCAGGATATCACAGATTGCCAGGTTCACCTCCGCCGGAGCCGGCACATTGGGATTGCCCAGACTGAAATCATACACATTCTCCGCACCGTGGATGGCAGCCAGACGCTTACCCTCCTCAAACATGGCCCGGATGGCGGAATTATTATTGACCAATGGTTTCATTTTCTCCGATATCATACTTATGTCCTCTCTTTCTCCCTGATGGCAGACCTTACTTTGTTTTACATAAACTGGATGGTCCATCTGTTGATATGATTGTAGCTTTATGGGGGAGGATTGTCAATAGGGGGATTTGGCTGTAATAGGTATGGTGAGAAGTCCCAGGACTACATCCCGGATGACCCACACCAAGCAGCACAAACAACAGCCAGCTGCCCCACAGCCGGCCGTCAAAGCAGGGAGCCGCCGATTTGGGTGTTGGTGAGTCCCATGGCGCACCAGGGCGTTATTGGGATTAACTGGGTAATTATTGCATTTTTTACTTTTCCATTTTGGGATTTTGGGATATAATAGTCTATGATTAACCATGTAAGAAAAGCATCAGAAGGGAGTGCTAAAACATATGCCGGCAAACCAGCGATATACAACGATTCTGGAGCTTTTAGATAAAGACAGAATCGTACATACAGCCGAACTGGTGAAGCTGATGGGTGTTTCCTCAGAAACCATCCGCAGGGACCCGGAATATCCGGACAGCCCGCCTGTCCAGGGTACACGGGGGACGCTGTCCCTGCGGATTCCGGAACGCCTTGATGCCGGCTGAAAATCCCGGTATTACCATCATTGCCTGACAAATAATATAGACAAAAGAATAACAGAAAGGCGGAACATCATGAATGTATTTGATATCCTGGGGCCGGTGATGATTGGCCCTTCCAGTTCCCACACGGCAGGGGCTGCCAGAATCGGCAGGATAACCCTGGCTCTGCTGGGAGCGCCGGCCGTAAAGGCGGACATTTTCCTCCACGGCTCTTTCGCAAAGACTTATAAGGGCCACGGCACGGACAAGGCCCTCATTGCCGGTATCATGGGAATGGCCACGGACGACAGCCGTATACGCAGGGCGCCGGAGCTGGCAAGAGAGCAGGGGTTGGAAGTAAACATTGCCACAGGCGACATCGACGGGGCCCATCCCAATACGGCCAGAGTCACCCTGACCGACGCTGCGGGCAGCACGGTCTCACTTTTGGGAAGCAGCATCGGCGGCGGAAATATACTTGTAAAGGAAGTCAACGGCATGGAGGTATCCATCACAGGACAGCACACCACCCTGATTGTGCTCCACCGCGACGCGCCCGGCACCATTGCGGCTGTCACGGAGGTCATGGCCGACGCAGGGGTGAATATCTGCAACTTCCGTCTGTCCAGGCAGAGCCGGGGCGGCGAGGCCGTGATGACCATTGAAATTGACGGCAGTTTCGGACCGGAGCTGAACGAAAAAATCAAAGTGCTTCCCAACATTTTCTCCAGCACCATGCTTCAGCCCATATAGCTGATGAAACCTACAATTACAGGAGGATTTATATTTATGGAACCTGAATTCAATTACTCCTCAGTGGCATCCATCGTAACTGCCGCCGAAAAAAGCGGCCTTCCCATCTCTGCCATCGTCTTAAGGCAGCAGGCAGAACAGATGGAACAGACTGAGGAATCTATATATGAACACATGCGGAAAAATTACCAGGTCATGGCAGAGTGCATTGAGCCCGGCTGTAATAAAGACCTCAAAAGCACCAGCGGACTGACCGGCGGCAGCGCCTTTAAGATGCGCCAAATATCTGAAAGTGGAAAAAGCCTGACCGGTTCCTTTCTCTCCGGCGCCCTGTACCGGGCCCTGGCTGTCTCGGAGCTCAATGCGGCCATGGGACGGATTGTGGCCGCCCCCACAGCAGGAAGCTGCGGCATCCTTCCCGCCGCCCTGCTGACCATGCAGGAAGAAAAGCGGATTCCGGAAAGGGACTGTGTCATGTCCCTGTTCACCGCATCCGCCGTAGGCATGGTCATTGCCAACAATGCCTCCCTGGCAGGCGCCCAGGGCGGATGTCAGGCCGAGTGCGGTTCTGCCGCCG
>OASY01001288.1_pt1 | contig 11388 bp, 9 predicted proteins | sample 1501231 | NCBI WGS metagenome assembly OASY01 (sample SAMEA2579917, study PRJEB22360) | human gut metagenome | biome: human gut; feature: human-associated habitat; material: faeces | place: Denmark | collected 2008/2010 | reverse complement strand
GGAAGCGGTACCTTCCCCATTGAGGCGGCTATGATCGCGGCCAATATGGCTCCCGGCATGAACCGGTCATTTCTGGCGGAGGACTGGAAAAATATAATCAGGCGCAAGTGCTGGTATGAGGCTATGGATGAAGCCAATGATCTTCTGGATGACCATGTCCAGGCAGATATCCAGGGATATGACATTGACGGAGATATCGTAAAGGCCGCCAGGGCAAACGCCCAGTCCGCCGGTGTGGATCACATGATCCATTTCCAACAGCGCCCTGTAAGCGCATTGAGCCATCCGAAAAAGTACGGATTTATCATTTCTAATCCGCCATATGGGGAACGGATCGAGGAGAAAAAGAACATTCCGGCTCTTTATAGGGAAATTGGAGAGCGATATGCGGCGCTGGATGCCTGGTCCATGTATCTGATCACTTCCTATGAAGATACGGAAAAATGTATTGGGCGGAAGGCGGATAAAAACCGGAAGATTTATAATGGTATGCTGAAAACCTATTTCTATCAGTTCATGGGCCCAAAGCCTCCAAGACGCAGTCAGGAGAATCGAATTGAGAAACAGGGATAGAAGCAGGAAGAAAATGGAGGAGGGCGGTTTTTGCGGCTGCTCTCATCCTTGGGGCTTCGGCCTTTTTTTTAGAGGGATGCGGCGGCAGGGCCGGTTATGGTTCCTCTTTCTTTTCGGCTGTTTCATCAGACGGAAACCGTGAGGACGCAGCGGAAGATAAGAGCCTGGAGCCGAGGACAGAGAGTGAGTCCCACAGCCGGTTAAATGCGGAGAAAAAATCCCATTTTCCCCGTATCTGGAACCGGGGGATACAGGAGGAAGTCTCCCTTCCCCGCTCCTATGACTACAGAAAAGTGGGCCGTGCGCCCCAGATCGGCAATCAGGGGTCTCTTGGCACCTGCTGGGCCTTTGCTTCCCTGACCGCATTAGAGTCCTCCCTCCTTCCAGAAGAGAGAGTTGCATTTTCCGTGGATCATATGTCCATGCACAATCACTTTTCTCTGGGACAGGATGAAGGAGGAGAGTATACCATGTCCATGGCCTATCTTCTGGGCTGGCAGGGGCCGGTGTGGGAGTCGGAGGATCCTTATGGCGACGGTATTTCCCCCAGTGGCTTAAAGCCGAGAGTTCATGTCCAGGAGATCCAGATTCTGCCGTCTAAGGACTATGAGGCGATCAAGAGAGCCGTGTACCTAAAGGGCGGTGTTCAGAGTTCCCTTTACACCTCCATGCAGGATTACGACAGCGAATCTGTATATTATAACCGGGACACAAACTCCTACTGCTATGTGGGAACTGCAGAACCCAACCATGATTCTGTCATCATCGGGTGGGATGATGACTACCCGAAGGAAAACTTCAATATGGATCTGGAGGGAGACGGAGCCTTTATCTGCACAAACAGCTGGGGAGAGGATTTTGGCGATCAGGGGTATTTTTATGTATCCTATTACGACTCCAACATAGGGGTTCACAACGTAGTGTATACAGGGGTTGAGCCAGCCGATAATTATGATGCAGTTTATCAGAGTGATCTCTGCGGCTGGATCGGACAGATCGGCTATGGTCAGGACACGGTCTGGTCCGCCAACGCCTATCGGGCGGAAGGGCAGGAAGAACTGGCTGCAGCGGGATTTTATGCCACCGGGCCGGATACGGAATATGAGGTATATCTGGCAAGAAATCTGCCGGAGGTGGAAAGCGGGATCTCAGGGGCGGGAAAAGAAAGCCAGAGGGGCCGAATGGATCAGGCTTTAAACAGCAGGAGGCTGCTTGCCAGAGGAAAGCTTATGTATTCCGGCTACTATACGGTTCCTTTTGATGAAAAAATACTATTGGATACAGGGGAAAAGTTTGCTATAATAGTAAAAATAAAAACACCGGGAACGGTACATCCCGCAGCTATCGAGTATGATGCGGGGGACGGGATTGCCGATGTGGATCTGACAGACGGGGAGGGATATTTAAGCCATGACGGCAGCCTCTGGGAGCACGTGGAGGAGACGCAGAAGTGTAATCTCTGTCTGAAGGCATATACCATCCGAGGCTGAGGAGGGCTTTTGCAGGCGTCCTTGTCTGTGGGGGATGAGAAACACAACATTAAAGGATAAAAGAGATGGAACAAACGATCATTTTTGCAACAGGTAATGAAGGCAAGATGCGGGAGATCCGCGCTATTTTACAGGATCTGGGGATACCGGTTCTGTCCATGAAGGAGGCCGGAGTTACGCTGGATATCACAGAGGATGGAACCACCTTCGGGGAAAATGCCCGTATCAAGGCAATGGCTGTATGGGAGCGCACCGGCGGCATTGTCCTGGCAGACGATTCCGGACTGGTGGTAGACTATATCGGAGGCGAGCCGGGAGTCTACTCCGCCCGATATATGGGAGAAAATACCTCCTATGAAATCAAAAACCGCAGTATTATTGAGCGTCTTGCGGGGGTCAGCGGAAAGGAGCGAAGCGCCCGTTTTGCCTGCAATATTACGGCTGTGCTGCCTGACGGCCGCGTTATTCAGACAGAGGAGTATATGGAAGGGCTGATTGCAGAGGAGCCGGCAGGAAAGGGAGGCTTTGGCTACGATCCTATTTTATATCTGCCTGAGTTTGGGAAGACATCCGCAGAGCTGACAATGGAGGAGAAGAATCAGATCAGCCACAGGGGAAAAGCGCTGGAGGCCATGAAAAAGGCGCTGAAGAAGGAGCTTGGCTGATATGGGAACAGGTATCCGTGCGGGGGGAAGTCATAATATGGAGGAAGGAAACAGGGTATGAAGATACTGATCGTCAGCGATACCCATAGAAAAGACGGAAATCTGCAGTGGGTCATGGAGCAGACAAAGCCGTTTGATATGCTGATCCATCTGGGAGATGCGGAGGGAAGCGAATATGAGATTGCCAGGTGGGCAGGACCTGGCTGCGAACTGGAAATGGTTCTGGGCAATAACGACTTTTTTTCCCATCTGGAACGGGAACGTGACCTTATGATCGGAACATACAGGGCGCTTCTGACCCATGGCCATTATTATAATGTTTCTCTGAGTACGGAGTACCTCAGGAGAGAGGCCAGAGAAAGAGGCTTTGATATCGCTATGTTCGGCCATACGCATCGGCCGTTTTTTGAGATCGACCGGCAGGAAGGTGAGAAGGAACTGATTCTTTTAAATCCTGGCAGCTTGTCTTATCCACGGCAGGAAGGAAGGCGGCCGTCTTATATGATTATGGAAATAGGAGAAGACGGAAAGGCCAGGTTTCATCAGCATTATCTGTAGGGAATCCTGCAGCAAACGTGCGTTATGGGATGAAAATAACAGCAGGACACTATCTTTGCGATGGTGTTCTGCTTTTTGCTGTGCGCCGAAAGGAGATGCTGCGTGGAATGTAAAGGATATTCTGATAGTTGCCTGGTTGCTTGATTGACAACACACAAGTTGTATGATATGATTTAAATTATAAAACAATTCTGAACGAAAAAGTTGATTTTACATGAAACTCACAGGGGTTTACCATTGGCTGAGCGTCTCTATTAACTACCGCAAATAGTTGTCTATTGTGTTTCACAGCGGGAGCGTATGTGAAAGCAGAGGAACGGCGGTGTTTTTTTATGCACAAAGCGTGTAAATAAATGGAAATGATGTGCGGGCTGTATCAGAAAGGGGGATGAAAGCTCCATGAGAAAGACATTTAACACACCGTATAAGGAGGCGTTGAGAGAGCGGATCCTGGCCGCTTCGGGGGTGAAGCGGGCTGGACTTGTACTGAAAGGCGCAAAGGTGCTGAACGTGTTCACCAGAGAGCTTGAAGAGGCAGATGTGGCAGTGCAGGACGGTTTCATTGTGGGAATCGGCGCTTACAGGGGAGAAGAGGAGCATGACCTGACAGGACGGATTATCTGTCCGGGCTTTATTGACGGCCATATCCATCTGGAAAGCTCCATGGTACAGCCGGAGGAGTTTGAGAGGGCAGTGCTGCCCCATGGAACGACAGCAGTGGTCACGGATCCCCACGAGATTGCCAATGTGGCTGGAACGGAGGGGATCGAGTATATGCTCCGGGAAACGGAAGGACTTTTGCTGGATGTGTATGTTATGCTTCCTTCCTGCGTTCCTGCTGCGGCTATGGAGGAGTCGGGGGCAGTTCTGCAGGCAGAGGAGCTTCGACGTTTTTATGACAATGACCGGGTTCTGGGGCTGGCAGAGCTGATGAATGCTCCGGGAACCATCGCGGCAGAGGATGGGGTACTTTCAAAGCTGGAAGACGCTGCCAGGATGAAAAAGAGAGTGGACGGCCATGCTCCGGGACTTTCCGGAAAGGCGCTCAATGCCTACTGCACTGCAGGCGTGGCTTCCGATCACGAGTGCTGTAAAAAGGAGGAGGCGCTCCAAAAGCTGCGGCGCGGCCAGTGGATTATGATAAGGGAAGGGACGGCAGCCAGGAATCTGGAGGCGCTGATCTCCCTCTGCAAAGACCCATGGGCCAGCCGGTGTATGTTCGTCACAGACGATAAGCATCCAGGGGATTTAAGGCGTCTGGGCCACATGGACTGGATCATCCGCAGGGCAGTTTTGCTGGGAGCTGATCCGGTAACGGCTGTATTGATGGCTACGCTGTACCCGGCCCAGTATTTCGGGCTTCGGGAAAATGGAGCCGTGGCTCCGGGGTACAGGGCTGATCTGGCTGTGCTTACGGATCTGGAGGAGATGAGGGTAGAACGGGTCTATAAAAATGGTCGCCTGGCTGCGGAAAATGGCCGGGTACTCCACAAGGGTATCCCGTCGGCTGTCTGCAAAAAGGGGGCGGACGGTTTGGGGGGAGAGTCCTTTCAGAGCGTGTTCCATTCGTTCCGCATGGCTCCTGTCCGTACGCAGGATCTAAAGCTGGAGCCGGAAGGAGATACAGTAAGGGTCATTCAGCTGACTCCGAAAGAACTGCTGACGAGGGAGCGGCTGGAACCATGGACACACGTTGCCGGTTTTCCGCCAGGGGTGGATCCGGCCAGAGATATCGTAAAACTGGCGGTATTTGAGCGTCATAAAGGAACAGGACACAAAGGGGTCGGATTTTTGGGCGGATATGGTTTAAAAGCCGGGGCGGTAGCCACCAGCGTAGCCCATGATTCCCACAATCTGATCGTGGCCGGTGTGAGTGACAGCGATATGGCTCTGGCAGCAGAGGCGGTGCGCAAGGCAGAAGGAGGGATTGCCGTTGTAAAGGGAGGAACGCTTCTGGGGAACCTGCCTCTTCCCATCGGAGGGCTTATGACCCCGATGACCGCGCAGGCAGTGGATGAGAAACTGGAAGAACTTAAGAGGCTGGCGGCCGGTCTCGGTGTCAGGGAAGGGATTGACCCCTTTATGACTCTGGCATTTGTAAGTCTTCCGGTGATCCCGGCGCTGCGTCTTAATACTTGCGGCCTTATTGATGTGGAACGGTAGGAAATTCTGGAGGTTTCCTTTGGGGAAACACAGTTTGGGAATGAAAAAGTAGGAGGAAAATTGTATGGATCTGGAGAAAATATTTCACCTGAAAGAAAATAAGACGGATGTGAAAACAGAGGTGATCGCGGGTGTGACCACCTTTATGACGATGGCCTATATTCTGGCAGTCAATCCAAGTGTTTTAAGCGCCTGCGGCATGGACAGCGGAGCTGTCTTTACCGCAACGGCTTTAGCGGCCCTGATCGCTACTGTGATGATGGCGGCATTTGCAAACTATCCCTTTGTGCTTGCTCCGGGCATGGGCTTAAACGCCTATTTTGCCTATACTGTAGTTCTGCAGATGGGCTACAGCTGGCAGACGGCCCTGGCAGCCGTATTTATTGAAGGAATTGTATTTATTCTTTTGTCTCTGACCAGCGTGCGGGAAGCTATTTTTAATGCAATCCCCATGAATTTAAAGCACGCGGTTTCAGTAGGCATCGGTCTGTTCATCGCGTTTATCGGCTTGCAGAATGCCAAGATCGTAGTGGACAGCGCTACCCTGGTAGGTGTGTATTCCTTTAAAAATTCCGTATCAAACGGTATGTTTAACAGTGAAGGGATCACTGTAGTCCTGGCTTTGGCAGGGATTCTCATTACGGGCATTCTGGTTGTTAAGGGGGTTAAGGGAAACATTCTCTGGGGAATTCTGATTACCTGGGGCCTTGGCATTCTCTGTCAGCTTACCGGCCTGTATCAGATCAATCTAGAGATCGGAATGTACAGCCTGCTGCCGGATTTCTCAGGAGGGATCCGTATTCCAAGTATTGCTCCCACTCTGATGCAGATGGACTTTTCAGGCATCCTTAGCCTGGATTTCTTTGTAGTCATGTTTGCCTTCCTGTTTGTGGATCTTTTTGACACGCTGGGAACGCTCATCGGTGTGGCGTCCAAGGCGGATATGCTGGATAAGGACGGCAGGCTTCCGAGGATCCGCGGCGCTCTGCTATCGGATGCCATCGGAACCTCTGTAGGTGCAGTGCTGGGCACTTCTACCACCACCACCTTTGTAGAGAGTGCATCCGGTGTGGCAGAAGGCGGGCGCACCGGCCTGACGGCCATTGTAGCGGCAATCCTGTTTGGTCTGTCGCTGTTCCTGTCTCCGATTTTTCTGGCTATTCCGTCTTTTGCCACGGCTCCGGCTCTGGTAGTGGTAGGTTTCCTGATGCTGACCTCAATTACAAAGATTGACTTTGATGACTTCACAGAGGCTATCCCTGCCTATATCTCCATTATTGCCATGCCGTTTATGTACAGTATATCCGAAGGCATTGCCATGGGAGTGATTGCATACGTTGTGATCAATGTGTTTACGGGAAAGGCGAAGGAAAAGAAGATCAGTGCGCTGATGTATGTTCTGGCGGCGCTGTTTGTAGGGAAATATATCATGCTGTAAAAAAGAAAAATGTCTGACAGCACAGCGCGGAAGGGGGCCGCAGAAACTTTCCGCGCTGTCTTTCAAAAAAAATAAAAAAACTATTGACATTTGCTGTTTGATATAATATAATGATCTACGTTGCTGAGGCAGACAGGCCGAAGTACCAGGATGCGTCAATAGCTCAGCTGGATAGAGCATACGGCTACGGACCGTAGTGTCGGGAGTTCGAATCTTCTTTGGCGCACGTTGAGAGCCTCGTAAGTGTAAAACTTACGGGGCTTTTATGCATTTGAAGTTATAAAATATTAAAAGATAAACGTATTGTTGATGATATAACACGGATCTGAAACAGGTCTCTCTTTTTTGCTGCTGTCTTTAGAAAATGATGTGATTTATGAACCTCGTCATACGCTCGGCCTTAAAACTGCCGCATGATTACAATCGGCATCTTTTCGTTTCGTTTTATGCTTCCCCAATGCACAAAGAATGAGCCGGAAACCTTAACAAATCAAAGGTTTCCGGCTCATTGGTGTTACTGGGCTGGCGGGATTCGAACCCTCGTATGCAGGAGTCAAAGTCCTGTGCCTTTACCGCTTGGCGACAGCCCATTATATTAAAAAATCCTCTTCTCATCATCGCGAAAAGAGGAAAGGGTGAGTAGAGGGATTCGAACCCTCGGCCTCCAGAGCCACAATCTGGCGCGATAACCAACTTCGCCATACCCACCATATATCATTCAATTAGAGCTTACGCTCAATGAGCCTGAAGGGATTCGAACCCCCGACCCACGGCTTAGAAGGCCGTTGCTCTATCCAACTGAGCTACAGACTCATCCGCGACACTTGCCGTGTCAACGTGTTATACTTTATCATACTTCGTGAATAAATGCAAGTACTTTTTTTGTTTTTTTAAAACTTTTTTCAGATGTATTTTTTCACGGTCAGGCGGCGCATTTTTCACAGTCTGCACTGTGGATCAGGCTGCTGATGCGCTTGTAGACCAGGGCAGTGAGAAGGGAAACGATGGCGCCCTTTAAAAGATTAAAGGGCGCTACGCAGAAGATAGCCAGTCCCCACACACTGCTGACTGCCGGCTGGATGGCGGCCCCTGCTGCAAGAATGTTTTCCAGCGGCATAAAATGGGAATAAAAGGGAATCATCACCAGGGCGTTGAGTACGGCTCCTGCAATGGCCATAAGTATGGTTCCCACAGCCATGGCAAGGACAGCGCTTCCCTTGGTCTTGTGACGGCGGTAGATCAGACCGGCGGGAACTGGTCTACAAAGACCGGCCGGGGGGGAACCACGAGAGAGCAGCCGATTACAAAATTGGCAAATTCCCCTACAAAGCCAGTGGTGGAAGGCTTGAGGAGAAGCTTTACCAGGATCTTTACCGCTTCGATCACAATTCCGGCCACAGGCCCCATGGCAAAGGTGCCTACCAGTACTGGAACTTCGGAAATATCAAGGCCATAGAAGCTTGGCGCGATGAATGGAAGAGGCACTTCAAAAAGCATCAGCACAGCCGCCAGAGCACCAAACATTCCCATCAGTACAACCTGTTTCGTTTTCAGTTTCATTTTCAGATCCTCCTTTTTTGACAGGGCTGCCGCAAAATGGTTTCATGTACAGGATACAGGTGAAACGCAACTGTTTTGAGACGCCCAATAAATGGGATCTGCCAGGGCATAATATAAAAAATCCCGGCAGATCTTGGATCCTCCGGGATATAAAATGCGTGTCTGTGCAGAATGTCCACACTATGGTGATTCTGCATTCTTCTCTCATCCAGACTGTAACTGTCGGTTCCGGAATTACACCGGATCAGCCGCCCTAAGCGGGTCGCGGACTATACCGCCGGTAGGGAATCTCACCCTGCCCCGAAGAATTGTAACTATATGCAGTATACTCCTGCTTCGGTCCAGCGTCAACCTGTTTTTGCAGAGTTTTTATTATTTTGTAACGATTCAGCCATGGGGCAAACAAAAACAGCGGAATGCCCTGATAATCAGGGGATTCCGCTGTAAACAAAAAGCAGGTGATGGGAATCGAACCCACGTATCTAGCTTGGAAGGCTAGTGTTCTACCATTGAACTACACCTGCGCGAACAGTCATTATTATAAGGCAGATATCAAAAGTTGTCAATTACTTTTTTGAAGATGTATCAAACCGGCCATACTGCGCTCCGATGGAAGGGAGAGGGCAGTCCAGGAAGTGTGCTGCGCTTTCAAGGCAGAGCGGAGCCTGCTTTACGGTTTTTTTGCATATGCAGCAGGAGGCTGCCGCCGCAGTTGAAACATACACAGGAATATGGTATGATGAAGAAAGTTTCCCAGGAGAATATATCCGCGGATACAGGCAAATCTGATAAAGGCAGGTGACGGGCTATGAAAGTACAAAAGCTTTCCCTTCAGAATCTTCTTCTGGTGGGATTTACATTGTTTTCTATGTTTTTTGGGGCGGGAAATCTTATTTTTCCGCCCTATCTGGCCGCAAGGGCGGGCAGTGAGGTGATTCCTGCCATGGCAGGTTTTTTGATCAGCGCAGTAGGGTTTCCGGTACTTGGCGTCGCTGCGGTGGCGCTGTCAGGCGGTCTGGAAAAGCTGTCAGGCAGAGTGGGAAAAAGCTTTGCTCTCATATTTACATTGACGGCTTATCTGGCGATCGGCCCCTTTCTGGCGATTCCAAGAACAGCAAGCACCTCCTTTGAAATGACGGTTCTTCCCATTCTCACAGGGGCAGGCGTTCATCTGGGAGCGCCTTTAGGCGGTACGGGGATGACGGTGCAGTTTGGCGCGCAGCTGGGCTATTCTCTTGTATTTTTTGGGACGGCCCTTCTTTTGTCTTTTCATCCGGAAACCTTATCCGAACGTTTGGGAAAGGTAATGTGTCCGGCTCTGCTTGTGCTGATTGCGGTGCTCTTTACAGGCAGTCTGATCTGGAGCATGGGAGCGCCGGGAGCCCCTGAGGCGGAGTTTGCTGCCGGTGCCTCTGTAAGGGGATTTACAGAGGGATATCAGACAATGGATACGCTGGCTGCCCTCAATTTCGGCATTATTATTGCCCTGAATATTAAAAATAAGGGAATATCCAGAGAGGACTCTGTGGTGCGGGAGACCGTAAAGGCCGGTGCAGTGGCAGGGGTTCTTCTGTCTCTTGTTTATGCTGCCCTTGCTTTTATCGGAGGTCCGGTGGGACAGCAGGCGGGAGAGGGGGCCAACGGAGCAAGGATTCTTACCTTTGTGGCAGGCACCCTTTTTGGGGCGTCGGGAATGGTAATCCTGGGCGTGATCTTCTTTATTGCCTGTTTAAATACCTGTGTAGGGCTGATCAGCTGCTGCAGCCAGTATTTTTCCACGCTGGCGCCTAAAATCAGCTACCGGGTATGGGCGGTAATTTTTGCCCTGGTGAGCCTTCTGATCTCCAGCGCAGGTCTGGATCGGATCTTAAAGTATTCCGTTCCCGTACTGAACGCCATCTACCCCATCGCCATTGTGCTGATTGCTCTGGCTTTTGCCAGCCGGGCTGCTGGAAAGAGAACCTGGGTATACCGTCTGTCTATCCTGTTTACGGCTGTGGTCAGTGTGGTCTGGGCACTGGATCAGGCAAGGATCAGTATGTTCGGACTTACAGGTCTTATCCGTCAGCTGCCGGGATATGAGCCGGGACTTGGATGGATCCTGCCGGCAGTGGCGGGCGGTTTGCTTGGCCTGCTGATTCCAGGAGAGGCAGCGGAAAAAGAAGAGTAAAGACCGTCAGGGAGACGGTTGACAAAGGATATAAGAAAGGGACGGCAAGATGACAGAGTCTATCTGGATGCTGCACGCAAAGAAAGCGGATTTTGACGGCCTGGCGGCCCGGTTTGATATAAGCCCGGTCACAGCCAGAATCATACGAAACAGAGATATAGAGGATGAGGCGGCGTTTGACCGCTATTTAAACGGAAGCCTGGAGGATCTTTATTCCCCTGGGCTTTTGCCCGATATGGAAGAGGCTGTAAAACGGATCCGCAGGGCAGTAAAGGAGAAACGCCGCCTGCGGATCGTAGGGGATTACGATATTGACGGTGTGTGCGCCACGGCTGTTTTGTACAAGGGATTTGCACGGATCGGGGCAGATGCGGACTATGTGATCCCGGAGCGGATCCGGGATGGTTATGGGATCAATGAACAGATCATAGAGGCGGCCGCCGCAGACGGGATCGAGACGCTTGTTACCTGCGACAACGGCATTGCGGCCATCAGCCAGATCGCCAGGGCAAAGGAGCTTGGCCTGGAGGTGATTATTACGGATCATCATGATATCCAGACTGATGGGGAGACTGGGGCAGACCTGATGCCCCCGGCAGATGCCATTGTCAATCCAAAGCGCAGGGACAGCCGGTATCCCTGGCCGGAGATCTGCGGGGCCATGGTGGCATTTAAGCTTATCGGAGCGCTGTATGATTCATACGGCATTGATCGTCAGGAGTGGCTGGGGGGTCTGGGGGTTGGCGCCGCCGCGCCGGGTGTCCGCTCTGG
>OASY01001287.1_pt1 | contig 11401 bp, 9 predicted proteins | sample 1501231 | NCBI WGS metagenome assembly OASY01 (sample SAMEA2579917, study PRJEB22360) | human gut metagenome | biome: human gut; feature: human-associated habitat; material: faeces | place: Denmark | collected 2008/2010 | reverse complement strand
GGTGGAGCATGGGGTCTGACCCGAAAAATTCCCGGTTGGCCCTGCCGCTGGCAGTAAAGGCGCTTGTCGTTCACTTCGTCTTCCAGCGCCTTCCTCAGCATCTGCTTTTCGATGCCCACGGCCTCGGGGTCGAAGGTGCTGCCCACAAAATAGGGGTGGAACGCCGTGCCGAGGGCCAGTGCGGCGTACTCCCGCGTCAGCTTCTCCCCTTCCAGTGCGAACTGGTCCTTGATGCCGGTGATGCTGACGCAGAGGTTGTGGCTGCAGCCCATGGGGCGGGCGTCCACGGTCAGGTCGGCGCCGTAGAGGCGGGCCAGCTTTTTGGTCATCTGGGTCATGTCGGGGCAGTCGGCATAGCCCCGCTCCATCACCAGCGGCAGCAGCGCGTGGGCCGTGGCCGTCTCGCGGCGGGCCGGGAACGCGAAGTGGATGCTGATGCGGCAGCGGTTGAATTTCTGTGCGGCGTCATACGAGAGGTGGACGCCGGGCGCGATTTGGAATCGTCTCAATGTTCTATCGTCCTTTTGTATTATTTCGTTTGTTCCAGCGCCAGATACTCTTCCAGCGAGAGGCCGGAGGCGCGGATGGCGAGGGCGTTGTCCCTGCCCACATACCGCCAGTGCCACGGCTCAAACACCATGCCGGTGGCGGCCTGACGCTCCTGCGGCCAGCGCAGGATGAAGCCGTGCTCTGCGGCATAGGCTTCCAGCCACTCATAGGCACGGGTGTCGGCGAAGCCGGTGTCCTTCTCCATGCTGTCTGCCGCGAGGATGTCGGCACCGTAGCCGGTGGCATATTCGCTGGCCTCCGGCGCAGGCTGGACGGTCGCAGCCCTGGCAGCGGCCTCTTCCTCCGGGCAGCCGGACTCCCGGCAGCTCTGGACCGCGGCCTCATAGGCGCTCTGGCGGGCGGCGGCATCCTGATACCCTGCCGTCAGCACCAGCTCTACTTCATCCTGCTTTGCGGCCTCGGCCATCTCGCGGTAGGCTGCGGCGGCCTCGGCTTCCAGCGAAACGCCGGTGGCATCATCGGCCACGGCCAGCTCCGGCGTCGGCTCTTCCGTCAGGGGAAGGTTTGCATTCACCAGCACAAGGCGCTTATCCGAAGGGTCCGTCTCCGCGCCGCCCTCATACTCCCGGGCCTCGAAGGCCGTCGGCGGTGCGATGAGGGCATAGGCCCTGGGCAGCAGCCAGAGGACGGCAGGGCAGGGGCCTGGGGCGGCACCCAGGGGTGCCCGCCGGTCATCACAGCCATGACCGCGCCGCAGCTGAGCAGAAAGACCGTCCAGTTGCGCACGAGGCGGATACGGTGTCTCCGGCGGCGTTCTTTCGGCGACAGAGCGCGGCGGGGTGCGGGTCGATTTTGCTCCATGATGCAGCTTCCTTCCTGTTTTTGACGTTCGCCCTGAATACAGGCAGATAATAATATTATACACCCCTTTTATCTGGGTGTAAACGGCAGGGGCTGTAAAAAAATTGTGTACGCAAAAAGCCGCCGCACCGGCGCAGGACGCACGGCACGGCGGCTTTGAAGCCACGTCTTACTCGAACAGCATCTCGTGGATGGCGCTGACAGCCTTGTCAGCGTCCTCACGGTCGATGATGCAGGAGATCTTGATCTCACTGGTGGAGATCATCTTGATGTTGATGTTGTTGTTGGACAGAGCCTCGAACATCTTGGAGGCCACGCCGCTGTGGCTCTGCATGCCGGCACCCACGATGGATACCTTGGCGCAGGTCTCGTCGCAGGTGACCTGATCGAACTTTGCGCTCTCGCGCAGGACGCGCATGGCAGTCTCAGCTTCGCTCTCCGCGCAGGTGAAGCTGATGTCCTTCTTGCCTTCGCGGCCGGTGGACTGCAGGATGATGTCCACGTTGATATTCTTCTGGGCCAGCAGGCCGAAGATCTTGAAGCTGGTACCCGGCTCATCGGGAACATTCAGGATCGTGATAACAGCAACGTCGGTGTCCTTTGCGACACCCTTGATCAGCATACCTTCCACGTCTTTTACAACCTCCTTGACGACCGTGCCGGGCACGGGGTTCAGGCTGGAGAGGACCTCCAGCTCCACATTATACTTTTTAGCCAGCTCCACGCTGCGGTTGTTGAGCACCTGTGCGCCGAGGGATGCCAGTTCCAGCATCTCGTCGAAGGTGATCTCATCCAGCTTGCGGGTGTTGCGCACCTTGCGCGGGTCGGCGGTGTAGACGCCCTCCACGTCGGTAAAGATCTGGCAGCGGTCGGCGTGGAGCGCTGCTGCGATGGCGACAGCGCTGGTGTCGGAACCGCCGCGGCCCAGCGTGGTGATGTCGTCCAGCTTGTTCAGGCCCTGGAAGCCTGCCACGACGACGACGCGGTTGCGCTCCAGCTCCGAAGAGATGCGCTCGGTCTCCAGCTTGGTGATGCGGGCCTTGGTGTAGGCACGGTCGGTGCGGAAGCCTGCCTGCCAGCCGGTCAGACTGGTGGCATGGCAGCCCAGCTCGTTCAGAGCCATAGCCAGCAGGGCGATACTGATCTCCTCGCCTGCTGCCAGCAGCATATCCATCTCACGGGCAGAAGGGTTGTGGGTGATCTCTGCTGCCTTTGCGATGAGGTCGTCGGTGGTGTCGCCCTGTGCGGACACCACCACGACCACGTCATTTCCCGCGTTGTGGGTGTTGGCCACGATGCGGGCCACGTTGAAGATACGGTCCCGGTCCTTCACCGAAGAACCGCCGAACTTCTGTACGATCAACGCCATATCTTGTCACTCTCCTCTTTTTGCTCCCTCAGTGTGTGAGGGGTACACCGGGCGGAAGCGGTCTTGCACTTCCGGTCCTGTTTATCATTCCACTGTCGCACCGGTGTTGTCGGCATCCAGCCGCAGCAGTGTAAATGCTTCACATCCGTCCAAACCTTCCAGCAGCTCGAGGCCCTTTTCCAGTTTGGAGTAAAATTTCTCGGCGTTGGCCTTTTCGGCCACAGCCATCACGGTGCTGCCGGCGCCCGAGACGTACACCGCCTTGGCACCGCAGAGCCGCGCCATATCGAAGACCTCCTTCGAGCCGGGCATCAGGGGCATCCGGTAGGGCTGGTGGAGCTTATCCTCGGTGGCAATGGCCAGCAGGTCGTGGCGGCCCTCGCAGAACGCCGCCGGGATGAGGGCCGCACGGGACAGGTTATACACCGCATCCTTGTGGGTGACCTCTTTGGGCAGGGCCGCGCGGGCGGCTTCGGTCAGCAGCTTGTAGTCCGGCACGATGGCCGCGAAGCAGAGGCTCTCGTCCACATCCCGCTTGACGGAGTAGACGACGCCGTCCTCGAAAACGCTGCTGGTCAGACCGCCCAGAAGAGCCGGTGCCACGTTGTCCGGGTGACCCTCGATGGAGGTGGCCAGCGTCAGCAGCTCCTGGGTGTTGAGCACATCGCCCAGCATCCGGTTCGCGCCCAGCAGGCCCGCGATGATGCAGGCCGAGGACGAGCCGAGGCCCCGGGCCATCGGGATGGCGTTGGTCTGGACGAGCTTGAGGGGCGGCATGGTCTTGCCGACCTTATCGAACAGACCCTTGGCCGAGCGGTAGACCAGATTGGTCTCGCCGCGGGGGATGCGGGTGCCGTCCGCCGCCGAGATGTCCAGATGGTCGCTCTCTTCGAAGGTCACGGTATTGTACAAGGTCACAGCCAGACCCAGCGCATCGAAGCCGGAGCCGATGTTGGCGCTGGTGGCCGGGACGGAAACTTTTATCTTCATCGCAGTTCCCTCTTTTCTCGCGCTCAGACGTCCTCAGGCAGGCGGCGGAGCACCAGCTTCACGCTGCCGCCCATGGCCTCTACCTTGCGGGCTGCTTCGGCCAGAGCCTTGCCGTCGGCGCTGTCCACAAAGTAGGAGCAGCCGTCGAAATGCTCTTCCACCACATGGCCCTTGCCGTAGATGGCCTCGGCCACCGCCGGGGCGATGCCTTCCACACGCACATAGTATGCGGCGGGAGCGGGGTCGGTGAGCATTCCTTCCACCGGCTCGGCGGGCTGCCAGAACAGGCTGTCGTGGACCTTGACGCCGTTCTTGAGGGCGTCCACCACGTCGGCCACGACAGCACTGGCGGTGGGCAGCTTGCCCGCGCCCTTGCCGTAGAAGACCACGTCGCCCAGCATATCGCCCTTGACGAGGACGGCGTTGAAGACGTCATCGACACCGGCCAGCTGGTTTGCCTTCGGCACGAGGCAGGGCTCGACACCGGCGGCAACGCTGCCGTCCTCGCCCCGCTTCATCCAGGCGATGAGCTTGATGACGCAGCCCAGCTTCTCTGCCGCAGCCACATCATCCACCGTGATGTCGCGGATGCCGCGGGTGGGGATGTTCTGGGGGTAGATCTGGTGGCCGCAGACCAGCGAGGACAGAATGGCGATCTTGCGGCAGGCGTCGCGGCCGTCCACATCGTCGCCGGGGTCCCTCGTCTCGGCGTAGCCCAGCTCCTGAGCGAGCTTCAGAGCCTCGTCAAAGCCCAGATCCTCCCGCGCCATCTTGGTGAGCATGAAGTTGGTGGTGCCGTTGACGATGCCTTCCACCTCGGTGATGACGTTGGCCGCGAGGCACTGGTGCATCGGGGTGATGATGGGCGTGCCGCCGCCTACGGAAGCCTCGAACAGGAAGGCGCAGTTGTGTGCCTTGGCCAGAGCCAGCAGCTCTGCGCCGTAGGTGGCCACCATCTCCTTGTTGGAGGTGCAGACGCTCCGGCCGCTCTCGAGGCAGGCCTTGACGTAAGGGTAAGCGAAGCGGGTGCCGCCGATGGTCTCGACGACGACCTTCACTTCGGGGTCTTCAAGAATGGCGTCAAAATTCTTTATAAACAGCTTTGCGGCCGGATGATCCGAGAAGTCCTTGGGGTCAAGGATGTACTTGACCTCCACCGGTTCGCCTGCGCGGTGGGAGACGCCTGCGGCGTTGCGGCAGAGCACCTCGTACACGCCGCTGCCCACCGTGCCAAAGCCCAGAATCGCGATTTTTGCCATGATACTGCCCTCGTTCCTTTTTTCTATGAATGTACTGTCACAGATTGTATCCGCAGTGTACGCCCACGACCATCCGCTGGCGCGAAAGCTTTTCCGTCAGCTCCTCGGGGCTCATCTGCATGGTGTCGGTGCGGATGGTGACAGCCACCAGCGCGGCTCCGTTCTCCGGAGTAGACTGATTGATGGTCACGATGCTGGCACCGGCGGCACTGATGCCGGCCAGAAGGCTCTGCAACGCACCCGTCTCGTCCCGCAGGGTCGCCATGACAGTGATGACCTCGCGGCCATTCTCCGAGTCGAAAATGCAGTCCTTATATTTATAAAATGCACTGCGCGACAGGTCTACGCTGCGGGTCGCAGCCGAAATGCTGCGTGCCTCTCCGCTGGCCAGAAGCTCCTTGGCCCGGACGACCTTGAGGAAGACTTCCGGCAGGACCTGCGCATCCACCAGATAAAAACGGCGTTCCAACTTGTTCACCTCTCAAACACAAGTGTTCTTGCAGAAAATATAATAGCATCCGGCTCCCTGCATTGCAAGAGGTCGGATGCTATTTTGTCAGATTATCCAGTTTTGAGCCGTGAAGCACCCCTTCAGCGCACCGAATCTGCAACCCGATGTGCCGAAAAGTATGATTTTTGCCTCAGTCGGTGTCCAGATTGGTGGTGTCCGGCTCAGGCGCGAGAGGCTGGCTGGCGACAGCTGCCTGACCGTGGGAATAATTGCAGACGTCGGGCAGGTCGTCGGCACGGTAGTAGCCCACTGCCGTGCTCGGGCAGGAGCCGCTGGCCAGCAGGCCGCTCTGGGTGCAGTAGCTGCGCTCCACGACGCCGTCAGCCGCCGGGAATGCCTTATAGGGCAGATCTGCCTGGACCTGCTCCATCAGGGCCTTCCAGGCCATGACACAGGTGCGGGTCTTGGCCTGCTGCTTGCCGAGGGTCTGGGTCATATCGAAGGGCGCGTCGTAGCCCCACCACACAGCGGTGACGTAATAGGGCGTGCCGCCCACGAACCACAGGTCCTTTTCATCGCTGGCCGTACCGGTCTTACCGAAGGCCTCCATGCCGTTGGAGTTGGGGTAGCGGCCGCTGGCCGTACCGACGCTGGAGAACAGGACGTTCTTCAGCAGGCGGTTCATGACGTAGGCCGTCTGGGGCGTCAGAGCCTGATAGCTGGTGTCGTTGCTTTCCATATAGATGTTGCCGTCCCGGTCGAGCACACGGGTGTAGAGGTGAGGCGTGGTGTACTCGCCATCGTAGAAGATCTGGAACGCCGCCGCCAGCGCCATCGGAGTGACGCCGTGGGTCTGGCTGCCCATGACCATCTGTGCAAGGCCCACATCGTTGACGGGGTCCAGCGTGCTGAGCTGCAGGGTATTGTAGACGAAGTTGAAGATGTTGTTCGCGCCCACGAGGTCGCCAACGCGGATGGCGATGGTGTTCAGGGAGCGTGCGAGGCCGTTCCAGAGCGGCAGGTCGGAGCCGTCGCCGTAGTTGCCGCCGTAGTTGCGGGGCCAGCTGCGCCATGCGTTGGGGTAGGCTTTCAGCTGCTTGTCCGTCAGGCCCATGAGGCCGTTCCGGCGGCAGTAGTCCTCGTCACGGATGACCATATCCTGCTTGAGGTAGAGGGGCGAGTTGTTGAGCATGGTGGACCAGTTGACCAGACCATACTCGATGCCCAGCGCATAGGCGCCGATGGGCTTGATGGTAGAACCGGTCTGACGGGTGACGCCGTAGGCGCGGTTCAGGGAAAGGCTCTTGGTCTTTTCGCCCAGACCGCCCACCATGGCGATGACATTGCCGTCATAGTCCAGCGTGACCATCGCCGCCTGGGTGCGGACGTTGCGGTAATAGTAGACCGTACCGTCCTCGCCGGTGCGGGTCTTGGGGGTGCCGTCCTCATTGAAGACCTGCACATCGTCGTCGGAGATGCTGGTCACCTCTTCCTCATGCCAGCCGGCCGGGAAGTAGGCGTCGTCGGTGTTGAGCATCAGGTTCTCCATCGCGGTCTGGATCTTGGGGTTGACCGTTGCCTCGATGGTGTAGCCGCCGGTGTAGAGCATACTCTGGGCGGTGGACTCGTCCACGCCCTCCTTGGCCATGATGTCCTTCACCACCTCGTTGAAGAGGGCATCGGTGAAGTAAGAGGTGGTGGAGCTGCTCTTCTTCGTGTTGTCCGTCTCTGCCAGCACCAGCGGCTGGGCAGCGGCGCTGCGGTAATCCTCCTCCGAGATGACACCCTGCTGCCACATATTGTAGAGCAGGAAGTTCCGGCGGTTGATGAGGTTCTCGGGGTTGGTGTAGGGGTTATAGTTGGTGGGGTTCTTGGTGATGGACGCGATGGACGCGCATTCCCAGAGGGTCAGCTCGCTGACATCCTTATCGAAGTACTCGTTTGCCGCCGTCTGGACGCCCTGGATGGTACCGGTGAAGCTGATGGTGTTCAGGTAGGCTTCCAGAATGGTCTCCTTGGAGTAGCTGCGGCTCAGGATGAGGGCGCGGTAGATCTCGCGCAGCTTGCGCAGTGCGCCCTCGATGCCGCTGGCGCTCTTGTCGCTGGTCAGGTTCTTGATGAGCTGCTGTTCCAGCGTGGAGGCACCCTGCTTGGAGCTGTAGATGGGCAGCAGGTATTCATTGATCATCGCGCCGATGGTGCGCTTGAAGTTGACGCCCGGCTCGCTGTAAAAGTCTTTGTCCTCGGTGCAGATGAATGCATACTGTAGGTTGGTGGGGATCTGCTCGAGGTCCGCCCAGACGCGGTGGCTGTTGGAGGAGCGCAGGGTGGCGTACTCCACCTGTGCGCCGGTGTCGGGGTCGGTGGCCACCACAAGGCTCGACTGGCTCAGTTCGATGTTGTCGAGGTCCAGCAGGTCGCCGTCACTGGCCGTAGCCTGCACCACATAGTACACAGCGCCCACCGCCACCAGACTGCCCGCCATAATGCCCAGACAGACGAGGGTGACGATGGTCCGGCCCAGGAATCCGAGAGCGGGATGGCCGTGCTTTTCTCCCTGCTCCTGCGGCCCGCGGGCCTCACGGACCCGCCGGTTCTGCTCCGCTGCGGGCCGCTGCTCCCGGAGCGCACCATCACTGTGGAGTCTCCGTCTTTCATTGTTTGAGATAAGGATCGCCTCCTATCGCAATTTTCACTGTTCTGCATCTCAAAGCATCCTCTGACGATGCCGTTTGCTGTTCCTGCTGCGGCCAGACGGCCCACAGCCATAATAACACATTATAGTCCGCGCCGCCCGCTTCCGCAAGGGGGAAATCGACGGGATACGATGTTAGTATAGCACATCTGCCCCGCCAAAGTACAGCATCCGGGTGTGAAAATTCTGCATTCCTGTCTGAGGCAGTTTTCTTTTGCACATACTACCGTCTGAAACACCATTTCAGCCGAAAGGAGTCCACTGCCATGCGCAAGGTCTGGCTCTGCATTTTTTATGCGCTGTGCATTTTTACCATCGTGTTCAGCCTGTTCTGGATGGCCCTGCCCAGTCTCCCCTTCCCTGCCGACTCCGGCGAAGAGACGCCGGCCCCCGAGCCGGGTCTGGCCGCGCAGGGCTCCGCCGGGCAGAGCGGCACCGACTTCTACCTCTGCGACGAGGGCGGGCGGGTGGTCGTCTACACCTGCTCCGACAACGGGCTGCCCGACAAGCGGCTCCTGCGAACCGGCATCTATGTCAATCTCCTGCCCGAGGCCGATGCCCTCCGGCTCAAGCAGGGCCTCTACGTCACCGGCGAAACGGCTCTCCGGGCGCTGCTGGAAGACCTGGGTGAATAAACGAAAACAGTGCAGACCACCCCGGGGAGGTCTGCACTGTTTTTATCCTTTATCAGGATCAGGCTTCGAGCTGTTCCAGCGGGATAAGGTAGTCCCTGCGGCACTGCTCGTAGTTGAGCATATATTCCTTGGTGGGGTTGTGGTGCATCATATTCTTGAGGGTATGGGAGTCGTAGTCCTCGCCTGCCTCCATGCCCACCAGACGGGCGGCGATGTTGGAGCAGTGGTCCGAGATACGCTCTACATTGCTCAGCACATCGAGATAGACGACACCGGTATCAATGGAGCAGACACCATCCTTCAGACGCTTGATGTGCTGCGCACGAAGCCGCTCCACGAGGATGTCGATGACCTGTTCCAGCGGCTCCACCTGGCTGGCGGTCCGGGCGTCGTCGAACTCGAAGGCGTCCGTGGTGAGGGTCAGTATCTTTTCCAGCGCATTGTCGAGAAGCTTCAGCTCCTGCTGTGCCTTCTCGCTGAAGGTGACTTCCTTGTCGGCCAGCTCCTGCGCCTTTTCTTTGATGTTGACTGCATAGTCGCCGATGCGCTCGCACTCGGTGACAAAGTTGAGCAGCTCGGTCACCTCATGGCTCTCCGCGTCGCCCAGCTCCTGGTCTGCCAGCTTGATGAGGTAGTTGGAGATGTCCACCTCCATCCGGTCGATGAGGTTCTCGCGGACATCGATGGCACTCACGACGTCCTCGTCCATCCTGAGCAGCAGCGGGGTGGCGAGGCCGACGTTGCGGGCTGCGCGGCGGGACATCTTGACCACCGCGTTCTTGGCCTGCTGCAGCGCCACAGCCGGGCTCTTGAACAGACGCTCATCCAGCACAGGCATGCTCAGCTCCTGCGCCTCCTCCGCGCTGTTCGGCACGGTCATCATGGCCAGCCTGGACAGCACGCCGCTGCAGGGCAGGAAGAGCAGCATCGCAATGACGCTGGTCATGGTGTGGATGTTTGCAATGCTGCTCTTGTTCATCACATCGCCCCACATGGGGATGCCGATGGTGAACTGGACTGCATAGACCAGCGCCAGCAGGATGACGCTGCCGATGATGTTGAAGTACAGGTGGATGAGGGCGGCGCGCTTGCCGTCCTTGGAGGAGCCGCCGATGGTCAGCAGGGGGGTGAAGGCCGTGCCGATGTGGGCGCCCAGCACGATGGGGATGGCCGAGCTGAAGGTGACGAGGCCGGTGCCGGACAGCGCCTGCAGGATGCCCACAGAGGCCGAAGAGGACTGGATGATGACCGTGACCACCACCCCCACGAGAACGCCGAGGATGGGGTTGGTCATGGTGACGAACAGCTCCTGGAACGCCGCGCTCTCACGCAGGGGCGACACGCCGGTGTCCATCAGGCTCATGCCCGTGAACAGGATGCCGAAGCCCAGCATGATCTGGCCGATGTTCTTTTTCTTCGCGTTGCGGATGAACACATAAAAAATGCAGCCGATAAACGCCACCACCGGCGCAAACGTCTTGGGCTGGATGAGGGTCAGGATGAGGCTGTCGCCCGAAATATCCGCCATGCGGATGAGCTGACCGGTGACCGTAGTACCAATGTTTGCACCCATGATAACGCCTACCGACTGCGTAAGGGTCATGATGCCGGAGTTGACGAGGCCGACGCAAATGACGACCGTACCGGCCGACGACTGGATGACGCCGGTGATGAGGGTGCCGAAAATGACGCCCTTGATGGTGGACGAAGTCAGTTTCTGCAATATGCCCTGCATCTTGCCGCCGGCCAGCTTTTCGAGGCCGGCACCCATGATCGACATGCCATACAGGAACAGCGCAATACCGCCCAGCAGAGAGGTGATGTGTGTAATGTCCATAAAACAATGCTCCTAAAATCTTCCTATTGCTCTCTTGCACAAGACGGCCGTGCCTAGCTCTCCATACGCAAAACGCCGTCCTTTTTATTATAGCATCGAACCCCCCGGCTCAACAAGCATTATTTTACAGGAAAATCACTTTTTTGACCGGAATTTTAAGATTTCCGGGCCTTCTTAGACGGTTCTTTTCTTGAATTTTACATTCATTTTATATTAGTATTTTCTAACTCCCGCCCGGTGCTTTCCGGCATTCCCGGGAACGCGTCAGGCGACATCCAGCTCTTCCATCGCCTCCCGCAGGGTGTCTGCCGAGAACAGGAACGTGCCCGTCCCCGTATACACCTCCACATGACCGCCCACATACCGAAGCTCAATGTCTTTCATTCCTCTTCCCTCCTGTGTCTTTTTGTTCTGACAGGAGTATAGCAGAATAAAAGTCCAATAAACTGTATCTTCAGGAAGTTTTTTGAGCAAAAAGGCACAGAAAAGCTCTCTGTCGGCGTCCTAGCCCTCTCAGTCACCTTCGGTGACAGCTCTCCCAAAGGGAGAGCCATTGGCAGGCCGGGCCACTTCCTACTGGACGCCCGAGGCCCGATATGACGCAAAAGGGCGGGCCTTGCTACAGAGGGCAGCAGCTTCGGGACAATATCCCTTGTCAAGCTGTCGTGAATCTAGACAGCGGAGCACTCCTGTTTCCGAAAAAATCAGACTTTGCTCGTCCCGCGTGGGCCTGACCGACTCGCCAGAGGCTCCCCTACTAGGGGAGCTGGCGAACGAAGTGAGACTGAGAGGTT
>OASY01001282.1_pt1 | contig 11464 bp, 11 predicted proteins | sample 1501231 | NCBI WGS metagenome assembly OASY01 (sample SAMEA2579917, study PRJEB22360) | human gut metagenome | biome: human gut; feature: human-associated habitat; material: faeces | place: Denmark | collected 2008/2010 | reverse complement strand
AATGGAGGTATAATTAAAGTATCAATAGTAAGGATGGTTAGATTTGATACTAGAAAGGTGATGATAGAATTATGAATAAACTGTATGGTGTATGTAGAGTTAGTACCAAAAAACAAAATATACAAAGGCAAATTAGAAATATACAAGCATATTATCCAAATGCAATTATAGTTCAAGATAAATATACAGGAACTAAGATAGAAGGTAGAGAAGAATTTGAGAAACTACTTAAAATAATAAATGCAGATGATACATTAGTATTTGATAGTGTATCAAGATTTAGTAGAAATGCTGATGAAGGTTGTGAACTATATGAGAAACTTTTTAATGATAGAATAAACCTAATTTTTTTACAAGAAAGTTATATTAATACTAGTGTTTATAGAAAGGCACTTGATAATCAAATAAAACTACAACTCAATACAGGTGATAATGCAACAGATACTTTTATAAATGCTATTATAGATGCTTTAAATAAATATACAATAGAACTTGCAAAAGCACAAATTAGAAAGGCATTTGAACAAGCAGAAAAAGAAGTTAAAGACTTACAAAGAAATACAAAGGCTGGAATTGTTACTGCTAAATTAGATGGCAAAAGAATAGGTCAACAAAAGGGTATTAAATTAGAAACAAAGAAATCTGTAAAAGCAAAAGAACTTATAATAAAACACTGCAAAGATTTTGATGGTTCATTATCTGATATTGACTGCAGGAAATTAGTAGGTGTTGCTAAAAATACATACTTTAAATATAAAAGAGAAATTAAAGAGAGCATAGCCATTTAATTGGTTTGCTCTCTAAATATTATATACATATTTTAGAATTTATAATATTACAGGACCACCTTAATAATAAAATCAAGAATTTTAAATGCTATTTTGAAGATAGGTAACTTGTTTCCTTACATATTAAAAGTGCCTTAAAATCAAAGCTGGTGGTTCAGGGCTAGTATATTTAATCAATTTTACAATTATTTCTTATTTAATACTACAATTTCATCAATATAGTCTTGTGCTGTTTCAGATTTGCAAAAGTAAGATAATATTTCACTCTTATTGTTATTTAATTCTTTATAATTTGATGTAGATGGTGCTGTAATTATTACAGATATATCTAATGTCTGTGCTAACTCTTTTAGTTGTTGTATTATTATTGATACAATATCACTTCTGCCTAAACAATACCTTTCTTTTGTTTGTATCTCTATTAAACCATCTATTATCAAATATTTTATATTATATAGTTCCTTGTGCTTTTTAATTTCAATACACATATCTTCTAAAATTATATCTTTGCCTATATATATATTTCTATCATTTAACTTTGATTCATTTGCTTTTAATATATTATTATGCTTTTCAGATTCGAATTCATATATTGTAGTAGGGGTATTACTAATTGCTAAATCTCCTACTATTTCAAATATTTTGTTTGATGCTAGTTCTGTTCTTGTATCTGCTAATAATATTGTTAATTTATTATTCATTACTGATCCTCCTGCTTTCTAATATAGAAGCAAAAATGCTCATATATATTAGGCTGTGTTTCATCAAGTTGTTGTGAACTAATTAATATTACTTTATTCACATTGTTAAATTCTTTCTTTAAATTAGGCTTTATTATATCTCCTTCAATTTTATCTTGTTCTGTATCTTCATCTGATAAATAACAAACAATATCACCTTTTGTATTGCTACTAAAATCTATTATATAGAAGTCTGTTTCATCTTTCCATACTAATTTTAGTCCTTTGTTTCTAGTCATATCAAAAACATACTGCTTGTCTTGTGGCTCTGTATATAGCACATAAGAATATTCAGTATCATCTTTTAATTTTGCTCTATTGTATTTAATGTGCTTTCTTAATGATATTTTACTAACTACATCTATTAAATTGTTATTGTTATCTGCTAGTAGTATTGCAAATGATTCTCTATCTTCTAGCATCTCTTAATTCCTCCAGACTAATTTTACTTTACATTTATATATATTAAAAGTAGAGTGGTCATATATTGCTTGTAATTTCTATATGATTTATTATACCTCCATTTTGCTTTTGTCTCAAGTCATAGAAAAAAGCCCACTTTTATAGTGGACCTTCTGGTTTTAAACCATTGATTTACATTTTAATTCAGCTTGTCTAATTACAGTTTGAACAGCTTGTTCACTTTTATTTGGTGGGTAATTGTATTTTATCAAAAGTTTTTTAATTTCAATTCTCATTCTTGCTCTAGCATCTTTTCTAATATCCCAGTCTATTGTCATATTATTATTAACTGTATCTACAAGTTCTTTTGCTATTTGAACTAATATTTCATCTTTCATAAGTTCTTTAACTTCTGGGTCATTACCCAAAGCATCAAAAAATGCTTTTTCTTCTACTGATAGATTATATTCATTTCCCGCTTTTAGTTCTTCTTCTATCTCATTTTTTAAGTTAATCATTTCTTGAATTATCTTTTCTATGTCTTCTACACTTGTTCTTTCATTATATGTATCAGCAAGTTTCTTAAATTTAGTTGAGAACTTTTCCATCAATACAACATTTTGTTTTCCAACTTGTTCTACATATTCTTTTAATGCTCTATTTAATATCTCAACTGCAATATTCTTCTTTTGCATTTTAGTAAGTTTGTTTAGAATTTCATTACTTAATAATGCAAGTTGATTACTATTATGTACTTCTCCAATTTGTAACATCTCATCATCCTGTATTGCTCTTTCTAACATTTGTGCAACATTATCATTTATTTCTTTTACATCAATTTTGTCTCCACTTAATTTGGATATAAAAGACCTTACTGATATAAAGAACAATATTTCATCTTTTAGTTCTTGTGATATTGCACCAGTACAAAGTGCATATAAACTTTTAATGTCATAACTATATTTCATAAATGCTTTTCTTGTATCTTCTGTTTTTAACATCCATTCTGCACCAGCCATTATGATTTCATATTTATCTGCATCAGTTGCAGTGGTAAAGTGCCCATAGTAGAATCCCTTAAATAAATCTCTTATTAATTCTACCTTATCATTTAAAACTTTTACTAACTCACTATTATCAACAATTTTTCCTTGGTCTCTCTTTGTATATGTTTTAAGTGCATCCAATAACCATTTTTTCAAGCCAATATAATCAACTACTAATCCACCAGTTTTGTCCTTGTAAACTCTATTTACTCTTGCAATTGCCTGCATTAAATTGTGTGCCTTCATAGGCTTATCTATATACATTGTTCCCAAGCCTGGTACATCAAATCCAGTTAGCCACATATCTACAACTATTGCAATTTTAAATGGCGAATCCATATCTTTAAATTCTACTTCTAATTGTTTCTTATCCTTCTTTGAACCAATTGCTTTCTGCATTTCTTCATCATCTTTGTTATTAGATGTAATTATCATATTTACTTTATCTTTCCAATTAGGTCTTAATTCTAAAAACTTTTGGTACATTGTATATGCTGACTGTCTTGAATATGCTACAACCATTACTTTATTAGCAACACTAGTTTGTATTTCTTCATAGTGCTTAATTATATCCTTAACTATCATTTCTAATCTATCTGGGTCTTCTATTATTGTTTTCATTGTAGCCATTGCTTTCTTAGATTCTGCTATTTTATAATCCTCAATGCCTTCTTCTCTTTCTAACATATTATAGTAGTCATCAATTTCATCTAGTATCTTTTGATTTAACCCAACCCTTGCCATTCTTGATTCATACATAATAGGAACTGTTGAACCATCCATAATAGCTTGTGTCATATCATATACATCTATGATATTACCAAATATGTTGGTTGTAGACTTATCTTTTGTTTCTACTGGTGTTCCTGTAAATCCTATATATGTTGCATTAGGAAATGCATCATGTAAATATTTTGCTGTACCATATTTCTTGTATGCTTCCATTTTAGCTCTATCAAATTTAATTGTAGCATCAAGTCCATAATGACTTCTATGAGCTTCATCACATAAGACTAATATATCATCTCTTTCACTAAATATTCCTGTTTCTTCTTCAAATTTTTGTAATGTAGTAAAGAATATTCCACCAGATTTTCTGCCTTCCAATTTTTCATTTAAGTCTTGTCTTGATTCAACTTGTGATGGTTCTTGTTTTAAATAATCAGAACATTTAGCAAATGTAGTATATAATTGATTATCTAAATCATTTCTATCTGTTACTACAACAATACTTGGATTATTTAATACCTTTATCATATTTCCTGCATAGAACACCATAGAAAAACTTTTACCACTACCTTGAGTATGCCATACTAAACCAGCCTTTCCTGTTCTGTTATCTATTGCAGTTTCTGTACTAGTTATAGCTTTTTTTACTCCAAAATATTGATGATATGCAGATAATATTTTGCTATCTTCACTCCATAATATAAAATTATTTATAAGGTCTAATAGCCTATCTTTTCTTAACATTCCATTAAATAAAGTTTTATGTGTTGGCATATTTTCTAATACTTCATCTGTATCTTCAACTTTCTTCCACTCTGAAAATCTACTCCATGGACTAGTAATAGTTCCAGCTCTTGCTTGTACACCATCACTAACTATCATAAATTGATTATAGTAGAATAGGGAAGGTATATGTACTTCTTGGTAACCTTTTAACTGATTATAACCATCAATTAAATGTACATCTTCTCTTACAGTAGATTTTAGTTCTATTACTACTAATGGCATACCATTTACAAATATAATTATATCTGGTCTTTTCTCACTATGTTCAATGATAGTATATTGATTTATAGCCTTAAATGTATTGTTATGAATATTATTAGTATCTAGTAATTTAACTGTTTTATATTTAGTCTCTCCATTTTCTTGAGTAGGCACAGCAATACCTTCTAATAGATATTTAGTAAACTGCTTATTATTTAATATTGTATTATTGTGGTCAAGATTTCTAATTAGTCTTAATGCTTCTTTTACTTGGTCATCTTTAATACCTTTATTTATTCTTTCTATTGCTTGTATTATATCTTCTTCTAATAGTACCTTAGAGAAGTCTGTTCTTACTAATTCATAACCATTTATTACTTCATATTCTAGCTCGTGTAACATTTCCATTGTTAATCTTTCTAGTGTTTCTTCATCAAACATAATTTGCCTCCACTAAAATGGTAAATCATCACCATTTTCAATATCAAAATATTTCTCTACTTTACTAAGTCTATAAAATATATTATCCATTACCATTCTTTTTTGTTGTTCATTACAGTTATTTAACCATTGGATAAAATCTTGTATTACCTTTAAATACATAATATTTATATTATATTCTTCTCCAGAATTAAAATCAATTTCAGTTTTTATTTGGTTGTATTTGAAATTACCATTTATAAAACATTTTAGTAATTCTTCATTGTCCAAAATATATTCTTCAAACATATTTTTATTACAGACTTCTATTAGACTTTCAACAATTTTATTTATATCTCTTTCTATGTTTGCAGAATAAGCCATCTTATCTATGATGTCCATTAATGAATTAACAAACGTCCTATATATCTTTTTTTCATTATCTGTAATAACAACTAACTCTGTGACATTTCTTTCATTTAAAATCTTAGATATTTCACTAAAATTCTTATACCTCTCTTCTGGATTTTTCTTTTTCATCTTCTCTACTATCCTATTATATTTAAAGCTTAAATTATTATCTTTTACAATTTGGCTTATCAAATTTCCTATAAAATACATATCAGTCAAATTATTATATTTAGGTTCACTTACCATCATTTCATCAGGCAAATCACAAATCCAATTATTACATTTGGTAGAATCACTCACAGCAGAATCTAATGTAAATTCTTTTCCAAATCCAAAATCAATAACTTTGACTATTCCTTTTTCATTCACCAGTATATTTTTGGCTCTTATATCTCTATGACAAATGTTTTTTCTTTCTAAATAAACAAATGCTTCAATTAATTGTTCAAAAACTGAATTTATTTCTTTTGGATTAAGTTTTATATATTCAGCAATATCATTACCATTTACATATTCCATTATTATATATCCAGTTTGTTTGTCAGAATAAATATATGAATTATATATTCTAACTATATTTTCATTTAACATAGCATTCAAAATCTTAATCTCACTAATAAACTTCTCAAAATATTTAGTAGAAGCATTAAAAGTTGGGGAATATTTTTTACATGCATATAATGTATCTAATTCTTCATCTTTAAGGAGTACTGTCTTGCCAAATGAACCATTGCCTAAGTCTTTTATATATTTATAATCTTTTTCTCTTATAAAAGTTATTACATCTTCCATATATGTTCCTCCAAATCACAATTTGTATGACTAAATTTCTATCTTATCTAGGTCTATTTCTCCATTCATTAGTTTTGGTAATAGTGTATCTCTTAATTGTGTTAATGTATTGTTTTCCTCTAAATTAGAAGATATTTTTTTGTAATTAACTTCAACTACTTTTTCAAATTCTTCAAGTTTATCTAAGTCAGGTAATTTTATATTAAAATCTTTAAAACAATTCTTATTCAAATGTAAAACTGTTGTACCAGTTTTATATCCTAGAGCAAAATTTTTAAACTCTTTTGAACTTAATATTGAAAATACCAAGTATTTATTTTTCTTTGGTAATATCTTAACTAAATCCATAGATATAACTACTTTTTCATACTTACCAGTATTTAGTAGCATAACAGCATTACCAATTATATCTGCATTTTGTGTTAAATCTGTACAAGCAACTAATATATCAAACTTGTCTGCATAGTGATTATCTTTTGCTTTTATAGGTTCAATATCTTTAAAACCTTCTTCTTTAAATCCACCTGTTCTTTCAAAATTTTTTATAGTAGCCATACCAACTACAGATGTATCAACTAATTCTTTACCTGTATATGAATAACCATTACTAATATTCATCAACTCTTGTAAATTATATTCTTTCCAGTCATCTTGTCTTTCTACAACAAATAATTGCTCATATAACTTGTTAGTTATTTCATACAAATTATCATTTGTTTGAACATTTAACTTTATTTTTTTATCAATTACATCTAATATCCTTATTATATTTTTCATATCATTTTCATTTTCAGGTAATTCAATTGGTAATTGTCTTAAGTTTGAAAGTGTGATGTATTGCTGTGTACTACCATTTAATAATGATTGTATATAACTTTTCATCTTTGGAGATTTCAAATAATAATACAACCATTTACTTTTAGTTTCATCACTTACTTTGAATAATCCCATATTTTTTATTGCATAATTAGGTTTTGATTCAACTCTATACATCAAACCAATAGTTCCAATCATACTATATAAAATATCATTTATATCAACAGCACTTCTTTCATTAACCTTCTTAAAATCCTTTTCTGAAATATAATAAGCATTATCTAAATCTAAACCATATTCTTTTATATGTTTTGATGTGATTAACTTAAATCCTGTTTTTACTTTCTTAGGAGAATCATGAGTACCATCTCTAACAGAATCACAATATTCTTCTGCTTTTAACATTTTAAATTTTATCATTATCTTCACCTTATATTCTTTCTATATGATATTCTAAATATCATATCCAATTGCTCCTAACACCTTTTTTATTTCTTCATCAAGTCTAGCACCTTCTTGCATTTGTTCTGCTAATTTGGATGTTAAATCAGTCATTTTTTCTTCAATTGGTATTCCATCATCTTCTTGTTCTTCAGTTCCAACATATCTACCTGGTGTTAAAACATAGTTATTGTCTTTGATTTCATCTATTGTTGCCACTTTACAAAAACCTGCAACATCTTGATAACTATCATCATTTTGGTAATTATGATATGTACCAGCTATTTGAGCTATATCATCTTCACTTAATTCTCTTAATTTTCTAGTAACCATAGCACCAAGATTTCTTGCATCTATGAATAGTGTTTTACCTTTTTGTTTCTTATTTCTATTTAGAATCCAAATACTACAAGGTATTGCTACTGTATAGAATAAGTTTGCTGGCATTGATAATATGCAATCAACTAAATCTGCTTCAATTAAATTCTTTCTAATTTCCTCTTCTTGACCACCCGCTGATAAAGAACCATTAGCAAGTATTATTGCAGCTTTACCATTCATTGATAGTTTTGATACCATATGTTGTACCCAGGCAAAGTTTGCATTTCCTTTTGGTGGTATTCCATATTTCCATCTTGGGTCATCTATTAATTTTTCTTGACCCCAATCTGAAATATTAAATGGTGGATTTGCTAAAACAAAATCAGCCTTTAAATCTTTATGTAGGTCATTATGGAATGTATCATCTGCAAATTTTCCTAAGTTGCCATCTATACTTCTAATTGCTAAATTCATCTTAGCAAGCTTCCAAGTAGTTGGATTCTTCTCTTGTCCATATATGCTTAAATTATCTATATTTCCTTGGTGTCTTTGTATAAATTTTAAACTTTGAACAAACATCCCACCAGACCCGGCAGGCTGGATCATATACTCTTCCTTGATATGGTTCTAATATCTCTACCATAGTTCTAACTAAGCATGCAGGTGTATAAAACTCTCCACCTTTTTGTAGTTCATTGGCAGCAAATTCTCCTAAGAAATATTCATAAATTCTTCCTAGTATATCCTTGTCTTGAGCCTCTTTGCTTCCAATTTTTATATTAGTGAATATATCTATTAGTTCTCCTAAATTGACATTCTTGTAATCTGGGCTGTTGTATTGTTTAATTAAAACACCTTTTAATGTTGGGTTTTCCTTTTCTATTTCTTCTAATGCTTCATCTATTATTTGACCAATATTACTATCCTTTGAATGAGCATTTAGATATTCCCATCTAGCTTTTGCTGGAACATAGAATATATGGTCCATTTCATAGGCATCTCTATCTTCTTCTAACCCATAATCTTCTTCTACCAATTCTTGATATTTTTCTTCAAATGAATCTGATATATACTTTAAAAATATTAGTCCTAATATTATAAATTTATAACTTGATACAGGAAGAGCACCTCTCATTTTATCAGCTGCTTCCCATAGTTTCTTCTCCAAAGTCTTCAAATCTTCTTCTTTCATACAAAACCTCCAAATCTCATAACTGTCAATATTATATCTGATTTTGTATTTTTATTCAACACAATGTGACACAATTTTCAAAATATGTATAGTATTTTTATTTTATCAATTATATAATATAAAAAACAATAATAAAATGAGTAGTGTTAATTTCTACTCATTTTACCTTCTTCATCTAACTGTTTGCCTAGTATATACCCAAAACAAATTAACTGTTCATCTTCAAAGGCTGCTAGTTCATTATTAATTTGACAACATTTTTCATATAATTTTTTCTGTTCTTCACTAAGTGTTGGATATAATTTATCTGTTATTTCTATTTGTTTACTTCTTAATTTATCATATTTAGGACTAGGCTGTCTAAATTCTTCTTCTAAACTTCTATATATATTCTTTATCAAAGGCATATTTAATTTAATATGTTTGATAGTATCAGTATCAAATACATTATCAAAATGTTCTAACATTGCTTGTTCTTCTTCATTCATTTTTATCACCACCTATTTTTCTTTTTAATATTACTTTGTCATCTTTCCTGTAAAAGTAGCCCAGAATTTAACCTGGTGCTAACCAACACTATCTTATTGAGCTAGTTTTTAATATACTCTAACTAATCCACCATTAATACTTTTTACTGCAATTAATCCACTTTCAGGAAATGGTGATATTGTATGTGATAATACTAAACCTTCCTTCAAATCTTCTTTTGCCTTTTCCATAAATTCATCTTCATCTATTACATATAGTAAATCATAAACTACTCCAAAATCTACTGTATTAGTTTTAATAACATGATATACCTTACAATTAGGATTAGTCTTTTCAAAATTATCTACAAGTTCTTGTTCTTCTTCTGATAACCAGAATAATATGCCATTATTCTCTGACCTATGTAATCTATCATTATATTTATAATCATGAATTACACTTCTATATAATCTTAATTGAATCAGCATATTAAATCCATCAATTTTTAACATTTTATCACCTACTTCTCACACATAAAAGTCTGCAAACCATCTAATATCAAGTCTTCTATTAATTATAGGATACCGCTGTAGTGCCTCAAAAGTCAAGTAAAATCACAAATTTAAACTTTTGTAAATATTTTTTTATGTAAGTTTAATAAACAGCATTTTAATAATTTTTAAATTTTAATGACACTGGATACTATTTTTTAGTTATCCAGTGCCATCACTCAAAAATATTATATTGTTATGTTTGTATGTTTTCACATATTTAATTCTGAACACAATTCTTCTAGTATAGCAGGCTACTATACTCTATTTATCCTTTACTATTATTTTACACAACTCAAAATGAATAACTATTAATTTAGTATTGGTTCATTTTAATGATATTTCTTAATGTTGTACTTTATAAGTTGCAACATCTGCTGCTAAGTCTTCTTGCAAGTTTGCTATTGGGTCTCCTTTACATGCAAGTACTGCTGCATTAAATGGATATCCTGCTGCTGCTTGTGGATATACATCTACACCATGGTCTGTATAATATGGCCCTAATCCTGCCTTTTCTATTTCTTCTATACTTGCATCTTTAGTTAATTGATGAACAATTGCTCCTACCATTTCTAAGTGAGCTAATTCTTCTGTACCAATATCATTTAAAACTGCTTTTGCTTTTTGATCTGGCATTCCAAATCTTTGTGATAAATATCTCAAAGATGCTGCAAGTTCTCCATCTGGTCCTCCATATTGAGAAATAATTACTTTTGCAAGACGAGGGTCTGTGCATTTTATATTTATTGGATATTGTAATGTTTTATTATAAGTCCACATTAATAATTCCCCCTTTCCCATGGCCATGGTTCTTCTAGCCATCTCCATTTATTACATGGATAATTTATAGTTAATGGACCATACACTCTTTGATATTTATCTTTTAATTCTTTTACTTCTTTACAATATTTTCTATGCAAGCATAGTGCTTTTTGATCTTCTGGGTGTGTATCAAGGTATAATGCCAATTCATTAATTGAAAATTCATATGCTCTTATTTGTTGCATCATTTCCCTTCTTAAATTACAGTCTACTCTTCTTTCTGTCTCTTTACATTTCATGCATTCTTGTTCTTCTCTTTCTTCTACTGAATTCATTTGGCAGCTACAATTACAGTTACAATTTCTATTTTCTTCTATTGACATTTATTACACCCCTTTCCTATGTTATTCATAGATTCAATATATCTTATTTCTTCCATTGATTGACAAGGTGCATATGGACTAACTAACTCTGGAAAAATTGTTCCCATTTTTAATCCCACTGCTGGCTTAAATACTCTATCCATATATTGAATTGGTACATAACTCTGTGCTAACATTGGATTGTCAGGAAATACATTCATTTCTTCATCAAATCC
>OASY01001281.1_pt1 | contig 11473 bp, 9 predicted proteins | sample 1501231 | NCBI WGS metagenome assembly OASY01 (sample SAMEA2579917, study PRJEB22360) | human gut metagenome | biome: human gut; feature: human-associated habitat; material: faeces | place: Denmark | collected 2008/2010 | reverse complement strand
CAACTGCGCGGTCCGGTGCTGCTGCGGCATGTGGCCGAGTGGCTGCCATCATAGCTCCGCTGCTCATGCCGTGGTTCCTGACGCTGTCCGGTGGCAACAAGGCGGTGGCATTCATCGTTTTCGCGGTCGCCTTCATTCTGGCCTGCGTTGCGGCGTTGTGCTTGCCGGAACGCACTGGTAAGGAACTTGAGGATTAACGAATTATTTTGAGTGGTCCCAAGAGATCATACGTTTGCGGTTGTTGAGATTCGACAACCGCAAACTTTGTATGTGGGCGAAAGCGCTGGGACCGGAACTGTCGTAATGGTTCGCTAGGATTGGCTCGGTTTGTGTGGAGTACGGATTTGTAAGTACCGATAACCAGTATGTACCGAACGGTAACGCAAGAGAACAGCAATACTAAGAGAGGTTTCGATGGCGGTTCGCGGCGATATTCGAAATGTAGCGATTGTGGCACACGTCGATCACGGCAAGACCACGTTGGTCAATGCCATGCTGGCACAGTCCCACGTGTTCAACGAACGTGAGGAAGTTCCGGATCGTGTGATGGATTCCAATGATCTGGAACGTGAGAAGGGCATCACCATCCTCGCCAAGAACACCGCTGTGCAGTACACCGGTCCGCTGGCCGCCAAGTACGGCCATCCGGAAGGCATCACCCTCAACATCATCGATACTCCTGGTCACGCCGATTTCGGCGGCGAGGTCGAGCGTGGCATCTCCATGGTTGATGGCGTCGTGCTGCTCGTCGACGCATCCGAAGGCCCGCTGCCGCAGACCCGCTTCGTGCTGCGCAAGGCTTTGGAAGCCAAGCTGCCGGTTATCCTGTGCGTGAACAAGACCGATCGTCCGGACGCACGTATCGAAGAGGTCGTTGGAGAATCCTCCGATCTGCTGCTCGGCCTGGCTCAGGACGTTATCGAAGAGGGTGTCGATCTCGATGAGGATGCGCTGTTCGACCTGCCGGTCATCTACTGCGCGGCCAAGGCCGGCTACGCTTCCGAAAACCAGCCGGAGAATGGCGGTCTGCCGGATAACGAAGATCTCGAACCGCTGTTCGAAGCCATCATCAAGAACATTCCGGCTCCGGAATACGAGGAAGGCGCGCCTTTGCAGGCACACGTCGCCAACATCGATTCCTCTGATTTCCTGGGTCGACTCGGCTTGGTGCGTATCTACAACGGCACTCTCGAAAAGGGCAAGACCTACGGTCTGTCCCGTGTGGACGGCTCCGTCGAAAACTTCCGCGTCTCCGAACTGCTGCGTACGCAGGGTCTTGAGCGCACCCCGGTCGATTCCGCGGGCCCTGGCGACATCGTCGCAGTCGCCGGCGTGAATGACATCATGATCGGCGAAACCATCGTTGATCCGTCCGATCCGCGTCCGCTGCCGCTGATCCACGTTGATGATCCGGCCATCTCCATGACTTTCGGCATCAACGATTCCCCGCTTGCCGGAACCGAAGGCAAGGACCACAAGCTTACCGCCCGCATGATCAAGGATCGCCTTGACCGCGAACTCATCGGCAACGTGTCCATCAAGGTGCTGCCGACCGAACGCCCGGATGCATGGGAAGTCCAGGGTCGTGGCGAGCTCGCCTTGGCCGTGCTTGCCGAACAGATGCGTCGTGAAGGCTATGAGCTGACCGTCGGCCGCCCGCAGGTGGTCACCAAGACCATCGACGGCGTGATCAACGAACCGATGGAAAACACCACCATCGACGTTCCGGAAGAGTACATGGGCACGGTCACCCAGCTGCTCGCCGACCGTAAGGGCCGTATGGAGAACATGACCAACCATGGCACTGGCTGGGTTCGTCTGCAGTTCACCGTGCCGTCCCGTGGTCTGATCGGCTTCCGCACCGCACTGCTTTCCGCCACCCGTGGCACCGGTATCGCATCCTCCATCTCCGCCGGCTACGCTCCGTGGGCTGGCCAGATCGTGACCCGCCAGAACGGTTCCATGGTCTGCGATCGCAAGGGTATCGCCACTCCGTACGCCATGCAGCGTCTGCAGGCACGTGGCAACTTCTTCGTCGAACCGCAGTCTCCGGTGTACGAAGGCCAGGTCGTCGGCGTGAACAACAAGCCTGACGAGCTGGATGTGAACATCACGCTGGCCAAGCATATGACCAACATGCGTTCCTCCACCGCAGATGTGCTCGAAACCCTGACTCCGCCGATCAAGATGAGCCTCGAAGAGTCCTTGGACTTCGCCAACGAGGACGAGTGCGTGGAAGTCACTCCGGAATCCATCCGTGTGCGCAAGATTATTCTCAGCCGTGAGGATTGGTACAAGTGGCGCGCCAAGCAGCGTCGACAGAACAACGCTCAGAATAACAAGTGATTCTTCACGTTGTTCTGTCGGCTTCGCAAGCACGGTAGTGCTTGCTCACTTCGCCTACGGTGAGCCCGCTGGGCTCTCCGTTTGACGGCTCAGCAGAATAACGCTCAGAAGAACAAGTGATTCTGTTATTGCTTCCATGAAAAGAGATACGTGTCCTCGCGTATCTCTTTTTCTTTTCAGGTTGGTGAGCGATAGTAGGGGATATGATGCAACAGATGAAGCAATCGCATGATACGTATGGGTCGAATCAAGACGCGGCGCCCGATGCGCAACTGATGCCATGGTCATACCGTCTGCCGATTTGGGGACGGTTCCTCGTCGATCTGGTTTCCGGAATCATAGTCGGAGTAGTGGGAACCATGGCCCATCGCATGGGCGCATCCATGAATATTCCCTACGGATTGGCGATCGCCTATCTCATGGTGATCATTTCGACATGGTCAGCTCGATCACGCGACGGTGTCTCAGGCCTCGCATTGCACCTGATCGGCTCCTCTCTGGTGGTCTGGACGGTGATGTCGGGGTATGGTCCGGGAGGAGACGCCATGATTCCTGTGGGATTCGGTGGAGATGATCCCATGCCGTTCTTCAGTGAACAGGCAGGATACATGTGGCTGTACGGTGTCGTGCTTATTCCGGTTGTGATGCTGGTGCTGCCGAAACGTTGGTTCGTCACACCTCCGCGTAAGGAGACGCGTGATGGTGCGTTTGCTGCTGATACGCAGACGAACGAGGGTAAAACATCTGATAACGCCCAACCGGTGGAATAATCGGCAGTCGATTCCACGGCAATGAGGTAAGGTTCAGGGGAACACCAAGAATAAGGAATGGGGTTGAATGAGCGCACGAAAGCTGTTCTATCTAGGTCCGCAAGGCACCTTCACCCATCAGGCCGCAGTCAATGCATCGCAGGCACTGGCCCATCTTGAGCCGGAAGGATTCGAATTGGTGGCTGCGGATGACGTACCGCAAATCCTTGATGCCGCGCAGCGGGGCGAAGGATGGGGCGTCGTGGCATGGGAAAACAACGTCGAAGGTTACGTGGTGCCGAATCTGGACGCGCTCATCGACGCCAAAGATCTAGTCGGATTTGCGCGAGTGGGCGTCGACGTAACTTTCGACGCATATGTGCGTGCGGGATCCAATCCGGAAGACGCCACCGTGGCTACCGCACACGCGCATGGTCTCGCGCAATGCAAACGTTTCATCGCGGAACACCATTTGGAACCGACTCCAGCGCCATCCAATGCTGCCGCATGTCGCGATATCAAAGCAAACGAAATAGCTTTCGGGCCAAGTATTTGCGGTGAACTCTACAATGTGACGCGCATCGGTACCGCCGTGCAGGATTATCAAGGCGCACAGACTGATTTTCTTGTGCTCGCACCACGCAAGGAAGCCGGAAAACTGTTGGAACAGCCTCGTTCGCAAGCTGATATGGAATACGAATCCGTGCTGACGCTTATTCCGCTTGTCACAGGTCCTGGCGTACTCGCGAACCTGCTGGACGTATTCCGCGATGCAGGCCTCAATATGACAAGTTTCATCTCGCGGCCAATCAAAGGACGCACAGGCACATACAGTTTTATCGCGACGCTCGATGCGGCGCCATGGGAGCAACGCTTCCATGGCGCGCTGGTCGAAATCGCCGAACACGGTGACTGGGCCAAAACTCTGGCCGTATACCCACGAAGAGAACGCCCCAATCCTCCAGTCACCTCATGGATGCTGCCGCAGGGAGGCGTACGGCTTGACGAACAGCATCTGCCAGATGATTGGCAGAACAGCGAAACGGTCGGAAAGGAGCTGATGTGGTGAAGCAGCGTATCGCAATCGTAGGCCTTGGTCTTATCGGAGGGTCACTGGCTCGCAGACTCGTTAATGCTGGCTGTGAAGTCATCGCATGGAACCATAACGATCGTCCATATGAAACTGCGAAAGCGGACGGCATACGATGTGTGTCCACACTGGCCGCGCTCGCCGACACAAAACCTGACGTGCTTGTGTTATGCAATCCGCTCAAGGCCATGCCGCAAATCCTGGGTGCGTTGAAGCCACTGATCGATACGGACATCACCACGCTCACCGATGTCGGCAGTGTCAAAGCAATGGTTCGGGAACAGGTTAAAGCCGTTGGATTGGAACATTGCTATGTGGGCGCGCATCCCATGGCAGGCAATGAGCTGTCCGGATGGGAATCGTCGGATCCGACGCTTTACGATGGCGCGCTCTGGGCCATCACCGTAGATGAAAACACCGAGTATCAGCGGTTCCGCGCCGTTGCGACAATGATTGTGGATCATTGTTCCAACCGACTCATCGTTCTTGACGATGCGACCCACGATCGTTGCGCGGCACTGATTTCCCACATGCCACACGTCATTTCCACAGCTATGATCAACGAGCTGGTGGCCAATCCCAACCGGAACATCGCAGCCGCGCTCGCCGCTGGTTCATGGCGGGACATGACTCGTGTTGCGCTAACCGATCCAAACCGTACCCGTGCAATGGTGGAAGAGGACGCCGCCAATGTCGAAGCGTTGCTGCGTAATATGGCCAATCGGTTGACGCTTATGGCCAACGTGCTGCACGGCATGACCACGCAACAGGGCTCGCCCACTGCCGGTGACGACAAGGAGATGGCGCGTTTCTTCATACAAGGGCAGCCATTCCGTGAATACAAGGCTCTCGCCAAAGAACCTGACTTCGAAGAACGTTGCGAAACGGTCGAACTGGCAATTCCCGAAACCGGATGGCAGCAGATGCTTCTGGAGTCGGCGCGTAGGGGAGAGCATATCGTGCGATTCGACGGTTACCGTCAAGCTATGGCACAGGTGCGTTCCGCAGTGTGACGCGCTATGGGCGCGGCCGTGTCATGGAACGTTCCGGAACCGGTTTGACAGTGACGATGGTGTCGGCGGGAATGCTGACACGTTGCTCTGGGCGTGAACCGTTGGCTGCCGCATCGCGCGTCATTTCCAATGTCTGCCCGTCCCAAGAACGTACGTGACCGACATAATCGCGGAATTTCATGCGCTGGTCCTTTGGATCGACACCTTCGCAGGTGCGCACCACAATGCGTGCACCTGCTGGAATTTCGTTTGGAATCGGCATAATCTCCCCTTCGAATAGACGATCATCGACGGATTCGCTGAGCGAACGCTACTGGACAGCATAGTTGGTCTCCTTTCAAGTTGTGCCGGTATTTCGGTTTCTATCGGAGAATGGACACATAATGGAAAGAAATTCATGGATTCGGGCTTGCTGTTGAGCTCGGGAAAGGCTGATCGGCATGCTGTTCGATAAGAGCGTAGAGGCATTCGATACATATCTGAAAGCCAACCGTGGATTGAGTGAAAACACACGGAAGGCATACCGAGGCGATGTCGAAGAATGTCTGCTTGCCTTGGAGCGGCTTAGATGCAGGGATCTTAACGAGGTGACCATCGAAGATCTTCGCATGTGGATGGCGGAATCATCGAAAAACCATGCGAAAAGCAGCATGGCCCGAAAAACTGTGGCTGTACGTGGTTTTTTCGCGTGGACGCATGAGCATGGCGTGACGACGACGGATCCGGCTTGTGCGCTCATGACCCCGAAAATACCTGATACGTTGCCGGATGTGCTCAGCGAATCACAGGCTGAACAGCTGATGGAACGCGTGGATGAGGACGGTGAAACGTCTCAGCCGAAGGAACGGACCATGAAGCAGCAGGCCATTGAGCTGCGTGACGCCGCAATGCTGGAACTGTTGTATGCAACGGGCATGCGTGTGGCTGAACTGGTGGGACTTGATGTGCCGGATGTGGTCTTTTCCAATCGAACGGTCAAAGTGACCGGCAAAGGCAACAAACAACGAGTCATGCCATTTGGCGCTCCGGCGCAAAAAGCGATACGTCGGTGGCTGGATGATGGGCGTCCCCTGTTGGTGGGGGAGCAGTCCGCGGCTGCGCTGTTTCTTGGGAGACAAGGCAAACGCATTGATCAGCGGATGGTACGTCGTGTGGTGCACGAATGCGCGCGTGATGCCGGCGTTCCCGACATTAGCCCTCATGCTCTGCGGCACAGTGCCGCCACGCATATGCTTGACGGGGGAGCGGATTTGCGTGAGGTGCAGGAGCTCTTGGGACATTCCTCGCTGAAGACCACGCAACGGTACACGCATGTCTCCATCGAACAATTGAAAGCCCGATACGGTCAGGCATTTCCTCGTGCGTAGTCGCGGTCCATGGATATTTCGTTACATTCCTGTAACAGAAATTGGTGTTTCTTCTTGATTTAGGGTGTATTACCTAGATGAAGCTGGTACGGGGAAACAATACCGACCGGTAATCCGAATAATGAGGGAAAACATAATGAATATAAGGAAAGCAAGGTGTTTGCCGTTGCGGCGGCGGCCTGTGTGCTTGGCATGATGCTGGGCGGCTGTGGGTCTTCCACGTCTGGGAACGCGACTGAAGGATCGAATGTCATTACGGCATTTGACTCCGAACCGCAGAATGGCTTGATTCCGGGCAACACCAATGAAACCGGCGGTGGCCGTCCTATCGATCTGCTGTTCGCTGGGTTGGTGTCTTTCGATAAGGATGGCAAGGCCCAGAATGAAGTGGCTGAGTCCATTACCGCCAATGATGACGCCACCCAGTACGACATCAAGCTCAAGGATGGTTGGAAGTTCACCGATGGCACCGATGTGACCGCCGAGTCCTTCACCAAGGCTTGGAGCTACGTGGCCAACGCCAAGAACGGTATGGTCGGCTCATCCTTCTTCTCCACCATCAAGGGCTATGACGCGCTGCAGGACACCGACAACCTCAAGGGTGACGAGCAGCTTGAAGGTCTGAAGATCGTCAACGATCACGAGTTCACCGTCGACCTGAGCCAGTCGGATTCCGCGTTCGCCACCAAGCTGGGTTATTCGGGATTCTATCCGATGCCGGAATCCTTCTACAAGGATCCGAAGGCCTTCGGAGAGTCGCCGGTTTCCGATGGTCCGTACAAGTTCGATTCCTGGGACCATGACAAGGAAATCAAGCTGGTCAAGAATCCCGATTACAAAGGCAATCGCAAGGTGAATAACGACGGTGTGACGTTCAAGATCTACACGGATGCCAACGCGGCCTATGCCGATGTTCAGGCCGGCAACCTTGATGTGATGGATACGGTGCCGTCCGCCGACAGCAAGACCTTCGAATTCGATTCCTCCGTGGTGCCATACAACAAGGCCGGTTCCGTGATTCAGACGTTCACCATTCCGTCGGACCTTGAACATTGGAAGACATCCACCGAAGAAGGACAGTTGCGCCGACAGGCGTTGTCCATGGCCATCGACCGTCAGGCCATCTGCGACAAGGTACTGAATGGTTTGGGAACTCCAGCGGTCGAATTCACGTCTCCGAAGACTCCGGGCTACTCCGATTCGCTCAAGGGCAACGAGAATCTGAAGTACAACAAAAAGAAGGCCAAGGAACTCTGGGAGAAGGCCAACGCCATCAGCCCGTGGACTTCCGACGACAAGCTTACGTTCTCCTATAATGCAGACGGCGGAGCCAAGCCGATCTTTGAAGCCGTGGTGAACTCCGTGAAGAACACGCTCGATATCGACGTGACCACTAACCCGGTGCCGACCTTCCAGGAATTCCGAAACGACGTTACCGGCCGCAAGATGACCGGCGCGTTCCGTACCGGTTGGCAGCCGGATTATCCGTCTCCTGAAAACTACCTGTACCAGCTGTATTCCTCTGACGCTGCTGATGGCAATGGTTCCAACGATGGCGATTACAAGAATTCGGAGTTCGATGACCTGTGCTCCAAGGCTGCTGCCGCGCAGACCACCGATGAGGCCAATAAGCTGTACCAGCAGGCTCAGGAAGTGCTGCTCAACGATCTCCCGGCCGTTCCGCTGTACTACGCCAACGCCTACGGTGTGGCTGCTACCGGCGTTTCCGGTTTCGAAATGAACTGGCAGAACCTGCCGGTCTACGAGAACATGACCAAGTCCGGCAAGTGAGCCGATCTTCGTGAGTGAATCTCGCTGAGCCAATTGCAGGAAGGGGCGGATCATATCCGTTCCTTCCTTTCCATGTAATACGCACCGTTTCAGGGTGACATCAGTGTGGCCAAGAGGCGTCAGGGGGTAGATGCCGGTAGCCAAGCATTTTTCCCAGCTGATTCCCATGAAACTGCAATATAAAGCAGTTTGTTGTGTGTTGCCACAAAACTTGCGGGGTAAATCGTTAACCTTCCCCGATGATTATGAGTAATAATCTGAAAAAGGTTGACAATGAATAAGCAAAAAAGGAGAAACCAATGGGCAGATATCTTCTGCGACGCATTCTGCAGATGATCCCTGTGGTTCTCGGCACGACGCTTTTGGTGTACGCCCTGGTGTTCGCGTTGCCGGGCGACACGGTTAAGGCGATGTTTGGCGATAAGCCGGTCAATGAGGCCGTCGCCGCACAGATTCGTGCCGAATACAATCTGGATAAACCGTTCATCGTGCAGTATTTGCTGTTCCTGAAAAATGCGCTGACTCTTGACTTCGGCAAGACTTTCTCCGGTCAGCTGGTCATCGACCAGATCGGACGTGCATTCCCGGTCACCATCAAGCTTGCGCTGATGGCTTTCGTGTTCGAAGCCGTGTTCGGCGTGATCTTCGGCGCGATTTCCGGCCTGAACAAGGGCAAGTGGTGCGATACCGTGATCCTGATTATCTCTCTGTTGCTCATCTCCGTACCGACCTTCGTCACGGGCTTCCTTGCCCAGTATTTCTTAGGCGTGAAGTTGCGTCTGCTTCCAGTTACGGCCGGTGCCAATCCAGGATTCATCGACCTGCTGATGCCAGCAATGGTGCTTGGATCTGTGTCTATGGCATATATCATCCGATTGAGTCGTTCGGAGATTTCTTCCAATATCGCGCTTGACTATGTGCGCACCGCACGTGCCAAAGGCATGGACAACAGGTCGGTCATGAATCGTCACGTTTTGCGTAACTCCATGATTCCTGTCGTCACTTACCTTGGTCAGGATCTTGGCGCACTGATGGGCGGTGCCATGATTTCCGAAACCATCTTCAACGTGCATGGCATTGGTTACCTGACTTATCAAAGCATTCTCAAGGGTGAAGGCAATCTGGTGGTGTCCATTGTGACTCTGCTTATGCTGATCTTCGCAGTGTGCAACCTGCTGGTCGATATGCTCTATGCGGCGCTTGATCCGCGAATCCGCTACGCGTGAGTTGGGAGGATTGAACAATGACTGATATGAACGAGACGAATCTTTCTCACACGCTTCCGGGACAGGAACGATATGTTGCTCCTCTCGAGGAGACGCCGCTTAAGGACGTTGACTCGGTAGATGAGTCCGCACCGGCTTCAAGCCTTTGGGCTGACGCATGGCGTACCCTGCGCAAGAACCCGATGTTCATCATTTCCGCTGTGCTTATTGTGTTCATTATCTTCGTGGCGCTGTTCCCAGGAGTGATGACCAAGCAGAATCCGAACTACTGCACGCTTGAGAACTCCTTGGAACCGGCTTCGAAGGGACATCCTTTCGGATTCGATCTGCAAGGCTGCGATGTGTACTCCCGCGTGGTGCATGGTACTCGTACCTCGCTGAGCGTCGGCGTGTTCGCTACGGTGCTGGTGGTGCTGTTGGGTACGCTGATCGGTGCGTTGAGTGGTTTCTTCGGAGGCTGGGTCGACACCATTCTCAGCCGTTTGACCGATATTTTCCTGGCTTTGCCGATTTTGCTTGGTGCCATCGTGGTGCTGCAGATGTTCAAGACCAACGATTCCATTTGGAAGATTATTCTGGTCATGACGTTATTCGGCTGGACATCCGTTGCGCGAATTGCGCGAGGCGCTGTTATGGAAGCTAAGAATCTGGAGTTCAATACGGCTTCCACCGCACTTGGCTCCACGCCGTGGCGTAACCTGTTCCGCCACATTCTGCCGAATTCCTTGGCACCGATCATTGTGGTGGGCACAACGTCTCTGGCTACATACATCGTGTTGGAAGCAACCTTGAGCTTCCTTGGTGTGGGTCTGCCGACCACTACCGTCAGCTGGGGTGGCGACATCTCCAATGCGCAGTCCATTCTGCGTACCGATCCGATGGTGCTGTTCTACCCGTCCGCGGCACTTGCCATCACTGTGCTTGCCTTCATCATGATGGGTGACGCCGTGAAGGATGCGCTTGATCCGAAGAGCCGTACGTGAGTGTAAGTGAGGGATATTCGATGACTGAAATGAATACCGAAAACAAGCTCGAGGCCATGCAACGTGCCAACGGTCCGCTGCTGGAAGTCAAGAACCTCCAGGTCGACTTCACCACTGATGATGGCCAGCCGGTACATGCGGTTCGCAACTCCTCTTTCAGCGTATACCCGGGTCAGTGGGTGGCTATCGTTGGTGAGTCCGGCTCCGGCAAGTCCACGTCCGCTATGGCGGTGCTTGGTCTGCTTCCGGGCACAGGCCATGTGGTCGGAGGATCCATCAAGCTTGACGGCGAGGAAATCTCCGGTTACAAGCAGAGGGATTTCGACAAGTTGCGCGGCAACAAGATGGGTCTTGTCCCGCAGGATCCGATGAGCAACCTGAACCCGGTGTGGCGTATCGGTACCCAGGTGAAGGAGGCTCTGGCCGCCAACAATATGGATATCGCCCATGAGAAGCGTTCCTCGCTGTCGAAGGCTCTCGCCGATGCCGATGTCGAACTTAAAGGCAACGACGATGAAACTTTCCTTGGCTCCAAGGAGCTTCCTGAGCTGTTGTCCGCGGCGAAGGAAGCGCTGTCCAAGATCGGTAAGACCGGCGACGACTTCGACAAGACCGTGGCGTACTTCGAGTCGGAGTGGGTCCCAGGATCTGAAACGCGTTGGCGCGTGGCCGACGACCTGATCAAGGTCGGCGTGGCCGAGGATGACGCTTGGTACATCGCCAAGAAGTATGTAATCGGCTCCACCATGGATGACCGCATCGCAGGTCTTCTTTCTGAGGCTGGTCTGCCGGATGCCGCCACTCGTGCACGCCAGTATCCGCACGAGTTCTCCGGTGGTATGCGCCAGCGTGCGCTCATCGCCATCGGCTTGGCGTTCCCTCCCGGAATGCCGATCGCCAGTCGCTTG
>OASY01001280.1_pt1 | contig 11475 bp, 7 predicted proteins | sample 1501231 | NCBI WGS metagenome assembly OASY01 (sample SAMEA2579917, study PRJEB22360) | human gut metagenome | biome: human gut; feature: human-associated habitat; material: faeces | place: Denmark | collected 2008/2010 | reverse complement strand
CGAGCCAATGTCCAATCTGGATGTGGCTCTGCGTGTGAGAATGCGGGAAGAAATTCGAGCAATTCAGAAAAAGATTGGTATCACGACATTGTTCATCACACATGATCAGCAGGAAGCGTTGGCGATTTCCGATAAAATCGCTGTGATGCGGGACGGAGAGGTGCTGCAGGTAGGAGAGCCGGAAGAGATTTATAACAGGCCGAATCAGGAGTTTGTCGCAAATTTTGTCGGGGTGTCCAATAAAATTGTTCGGGGAGATTATGAGTTTTTCGGAATTGTGGGAGAGGTGGACAGACCTTATATTTTTGTCCGCCCGGAGGAATTTTCAATCAGTGGAGATGGAAAGTGCGGAATTTCAGGCTGCATTACAGAAGTGAAATTCGGAGGAATGTATTACGATTATACAATTCAGGCGGAAAATCAGGACTATCGCGTGGTGCAGATGAATGAGGGAGCAGGCATGAAAGTATGGCAGGTGGGCGACAATGTTTGTCTGCAGTTGAAAAATAAGGACGGAGTAGTGAAGCGGTATGAAGAATAAAAAGGTGGGGATTTTTCGTTGGATTTGGTATGCGGTACTCGGTTTTTTGATTGTCGGCTATATTTTGATGCCGTTTTTTCAGACAGTTCTTCAGGCGGTGCAGACGGAAGACGGTTATAGTCTGCAGGTGTTCGGACAATTTTTCTCAAATCCAAATCAGAGAAAGGTGATTGGGAACACGGTTGTGCTCGGTGTACTGTCCGTGTTTACTTGCGGCGTAATCGGCATTATGCTGGCAACGTATATGACATTTCTGGTGGGAAAATGGAAAAAGGTTATTCACATTCTGCTCTTAAGTCCGATGATGATTCCGGGAGTCATCACTGTGATTTCGTTTATTCAGCTCTACGGTGAGAGTGGAATTTTAACGAAAGCAGTTCAATATGCATTGCATTTGGAGAAGATACCGTATGAATTTCAGGGGCTTGGCGCGATTGTGTTTGTCATCACTTATACACAGTATGTGTATTTTTACCTGAATGTGTATGTGGCGCTGAAATATGTGGACAATTCCGGAATTGAGGCGGCGCGGAGTATGGGAGCTTCGTGGTGGAAGATTTTTCGGGATGTGATCTGGCCGGTCATCACACCGGCGGTGCTGTCGTCTGCGATTGTCACATTTGCATCGGGAATCAGTGCATTTTCTGCTCCGAATTTAATTGGTGGAGGATATAAGGTGTTAAGCACACAGATTGTGCGTTCGAAGGCGAACAATCATATGGAAATGGCTTCTGTTCAGGTCATCGTTTTATTTTTAATCAGTCTGGCGGTGATGATGACCATTCAGTATTTCGGGAAACGATATAGAGGACAAAGCACAGAGCGAAGTACACCGATTCAGGCGGGAAAAGGACGGCGCAGTGTGCTTTCGATTGTGAGCAGACTGATTGTATTTTTGCAGATTGTGTTTATTATCCTTCCGATTGTCACAATTGTATATCTGTCTTTTACAGAGACAAGTTCTATCATGCAGGAAATTTTCCCACATGCATTCACATTGGAAAACTATCGGGTAATTTTTGAAAAACCGCGAGTACTAAAACCGCTACTGAATAGTTTGAAAATGTCGGCGATTGCGGTGGCAGTGGGACTTCTGATTACTGTTCCCAGTTCCTATATGCTTGTGAAATATAAAAATAAATTTCATACATTTTTGAAAGTATTGCTGCTGCTTCCGTGGACAATGCCGGCGAGTGTTGTGGCAATCAACTTAATTAATGCGTTTGGGCAGGAGACAATTTTTGCGTTTGGACAGTCGTTGATTGGCGGATTTGCGATTCTTCCGATTGCGTATACAATCACAGCGATTCCGCTGCTTTTAAATTCCAATGAGACGGCGATTTTGGGAATGAACCCGAACATTGAGGAGGCGTCAAAAAGTCTTGGTGCAAATATGTTTTATACATTTACCCGTGTTGTCATACCGAATATCGCTCCAGGTATCCTGGCAGGCGGAGTGCTGGTGTTGATTCGGACAATCGGCGAGTACACGATGTCTGCCCTGCTGTACGGTGTGTTCAACCGCCCAATCTCTATTTCTATGGTCACAAATATGCAGGAGTATAAAGTTGGAATTTCACTGGCGTATGGGGTGATTGTGATCGCGATATGCTATGTGGCATTGGCAGTAATATTCAAATTGGATAAAAAGAGATTTTTATAGAGACTGAAAAGAACATATTGCTTGGGTAGTCTATGCGGATGTGTTATATTAAAGATACAAAAAGAACAATCGCCACAGAAAAGTGGTTGACCAATTGAAAATAATTTAGAATTACCACCCAACTCGTCAAAGTATCAGGGTGATTTTTCTATGTACTAATGACTGATCAGATAAATGAAGGTCAGTAGTGACAAAATGAACATACCAAATTGCATTAAGTCTTTAAAGTCAAGTTGTGAACAGATATTTATAATTCCTTGACTTTCCCCTCTCCCGTTTGGTAAAATAATAACATCTATGAGACCAATTAGAAGGGAAGGATAAACGTGGGAAATAAAGTCACATTTGACTATTCAAAAGCAAGTACATTTGTTGCAGAACATGAAGTAGATTATATGAGCAAGTTGGCGATGGATGCAAAGGAATTGCTCTTAAGCAGAAAAGGAGCAGGGAATGATTTCCTTGGATGGATTGATTTGCCGGTTGATTATGATAAAGAAGAATTTGTACGCATTCAGAAGGCGGCAGAGAAGATTAAAAATGATTCCGAGGTATTGCTCGTAATCGGTATCGGTGGTTCTTATCTGGGAGCCAGAGCTGCAATTGAATTTTTAAGACATAGTTTTTACAATGTTGTTTCAAAAGAGATTAGAAAGACACCTGAGATTTATTATGTTGGCAACAGCATCAGCAGCACATATCTCAAACATCTGATCGATGTAATCGGAGACAGGGATTTCTCTGTAAATATGATTTCCAAATCAGGAACAACAACAGAGCCTGCAATTGCATTCCGTATTTTCAAAGAGATGTTGGAGAAAAAATATGGAAAAGAGGAAGCTGCAAAGAGAATTTATGCGACAACAGATAAAGCGAGAGGATCATTGAAGAACCTTGCTAATGAGGAAGGATACGAGACATTCGTTGTTCCGGATGATGTCGGAGGACGTTTCTCTGTATTGACAGCGGTAGGTCTTCTTCCAATCGCAGTAAGCGGTGCAGATATCGAGAAATTGATGGAAGGTGCACAGGCTGGAAGAAAAGAAGCATTAGAAAATGATTTTGCTGAAAACGGTGCATTACAGTATGCGGCAATCCGTAATATTTTACACCGTAAAGGAAAAGCAGTTGAGGTACTTGCGAACTACGAGCCAAGTCTTCACTATGTGTCTGAATGGTGGAAACAGCTTTACGGAGAAAGTGAAGGAAAAGACCAAAAAGGTATTTTCCCTGCATCTGTAGATTTGACAACAGATCTTCACTCTATGGGACAGTTCATTCAGGATGGAAGCCGTATTATGTTTGAGACGGTATTGAATGTGGAGAAAGCAACAGAGGAGCTTTTCATCGGAGAAGAGCCGGTGGATTTGGATGGTCTGAACTATCTTGCAGGAAAGACAGTTGATTTCGTCAATAAGAGTGCGATGAACGGAACTGTTTTAGCACATACAGATGGAAATGTACCGAACTTAATGGTGACAATTCCAGAGCAGAACGAATTCTATCTTGGACAGTTATTTTACTTCTTTGAATTCGCTTGTGGCGTGAGTGGTTATATTTTAGGGGTGAACCCATTTGACCAACCGGGTGTGGAAAGCTACAAAAAGAATATGTTTGCTTTACTTGGAAAACCTGGTTTTGAAAAAGAAAGAGAAGAATTGTTAAAGAGATTATAAGAAAAAAAGCCAGAGTTGCAACGGAGCAGCTTTGGCTTTAAATGTAAAAAAGGAAGTGATAAGTTGTTATCGAATCAAATATTGCACAAGCCCATCAATGATATACATGAGATTATGGGGGTGGATTGTTCCGTGTGGAGTATGGAGGGAAAATGCCTTGCCATTGCGGGAATGAACGAGGATAGAATTAAGGCTGGAGTAGACAAATTTCTGAAAGAAGGAAAAGATGAGCAGGTATGTGAAGATGAGGCATTTTTCCTGATTCGAGATAACTATGATGCAGTGTATGTCCTTGCGCTTCATGAGGTTGTAGAGCAGGTTGCGATTATCGGAAGACTTTGTATCAGTCAGTTCCAAAACCTGATACACGCATATAAAGAACGTTTGGATAAGAATCATTTTTTCCAGAATTTATTGCTTGATAATCTTCTGCTTGTGGATATTTTTAATCAGGCAAAAAAGCTTGGAATTGAAGTGGAGCGAAGAAGAGTTGTATTCTTGATTGAACCGAAAAATGAGACGGACAATATCGTTCTTGAGACGATGAAAGGTCTCTATGCAACCGGCTCTAAAGATTTTGTAACTTCAGTCGATGAAGGGCATATTATCCTGATTAAGGCGTTGGAGACGACCGAAGGATATAAAGAACTGAATATGATTGCAAAATCCATTGTCGATACATTGACGATGGAAGCGATGGTCAACATGAGGGTGGCATATGGCACGATCGTAAATCAGCTGCGAGATGTATCAAAGTCATACAAAGAAGCGGGCATGGCGCTGGATGTGGGGCGGATTTTCTATGAGCAGAAAATGTTCTTGCATACAATGAACTGGGTATCGGTCGTCTGATTCATCAGCTCCCGGTATCTTTGTGTGACATGTTTTTACAGGAAGTGTTTGACGGAAAAGCGGTGGATCAGTTCGATGAGGAGACTCTGAGTACGGTCAATCAGTTCTTCCAGAATAATCTAAATATCTCGGAAACGGCGCGGCAGCTTTATGTACATAGAAATACATTGGTATACCGTCTTGAGAAGATTCAAAAGCTGACAGGGTTAGATGTCCGGGTATTTGACGATGCGCTCACATTTAAAATCGCTATGATGGTATCGAATCATCTGAAATTCTTGCAATCAAAAGAGTAGAATACTATAATGAACAAATAATAAGACGTAGGAGGGAACAGTAGAATGATAAAATTATATGAACATGGTGCATATTTACTGAATGGTACAGAAATTATCGAAGATGTGAATGATGCACAGGCAGCTGTTGCAGCAAAGACAGGACAGCAGGTCACAAAAGAAGAAGCTGCAAAAAACACAATTGCGTACAGCATTTTAGAAGCACACAATACTTCTTCCGATATGGAGAGATTAAAGATTAAAGTATACATACACCTTATTACCTCTCACCAAAGATTAAATTTGACAAATTGACTTCGCACGATATCACATTTGTCGGAATCATTCAGACCGCAAGAGCGTCTGGACTTGAAAAGTTCCCAATCCCATATGTTCTGACGAACTGCCATAACAGTCTGTGTGCCGTAGGTGGAACAATCAATGAAGATGACCACATGTTTGGACTTACCTGTGCAAAGAAATACGGCGGTATGTATGTTCCGCCACATCAGGCAGTCATCCACCAGTTCGCAAGAGAGATGCTTGCAGGCGGCGGAAAGATGATTCTTGGTTCTGACAGCCATACTCGCTATGGAGCGCTTGGAACAATGGCGATGGGTGAAGGCGGACCGGAGCTTGTAAAACAGTTATTGAATAAGACATACGATATTAAGATGCCGGGCGTTGTTGCGATTTACTTAGACGGAGAGCCATCTGTCGGAGTGGGACCTCAGGACGTGGCGCTTGCAATCATTGGAGCAACATTTGCAAATGGATATGTAAATAATAAAGTAATGGAATTTGTCGGACCTGGTGTGGACAAGTTAAGCGCAGACTTCCGTATCGGAATTGATGTTATGACAACAGAGACGACCTGCCTTTCTTCTATTTGGAAGACTGACGAGACAATCAGAGAATTCTATGAGACTCACGGAAGAAGTGAAGAGTATAAAGAACTGAATCCGGGTGCGGCAGCGTACTATGACGGACTTGTTTATGTGGATTTGAGCAAGATCAAACCGATGATCGCGATGCCATTCCACCCAAGCAATACATATACGATTGACGAGGTAAATGCAAACTTAAAAGATATTTTACACGATGTAGAGCAGAAAGCGCTCGTAAGTCTTGACGGTGCGGTTGAGTATTCGCTGCAGGATAAGATTCGCGACGGGAAACTCTATGTAGAACAGGGAATTATCGCAGGATGTGCCGGCGGTGGATTTGAAAATATCTGCGCGGCAGCAGAGATCATTAAAGGGAAAAATATCGGTTCTGATGCATTTACATTCAGTGTATACCCGGCAAGTACACCGGTATATATGGAGCTTGTGAGAAACGGAGCGGTTGCAGATCTGATGGCAGCCGGAACAATCGTGAAGACAGCGTTCTGCGGACCTTGTTTTGGCGCTGGAGATACACCTGCTAACAATGCATTCAGTATCCGCCACTCTACAAGAAACTTCCCGAACCGTGAGGGTTCTAAATTGCAGAGCGGACAGATTTCCTCTGTGGCACTTATGGATGCACGTTCTATCGCTGCGACAGCGGCAAATAAAGGTTTCTTAACTTCTGCGGCTGATGTGATGGACAGAGAATACAAAGCTCCGAAATATCATTTTGATAAGAGCATTTATGCAAACCGTGTGTTTGACAGCAAAGGTGTTGCGGATCCAAGTGTTGAGATCCAGTTTGGACCAAACATCAAAGACTGGCCGGCAATGTCAGCATTACCGGAAAATCTGGTCTTGAAAGTGGTATCTGAGATTCACGATCCGGTTACAACAACCGATGAGTTGATTCCGTCAGGAGAGACTTCTTCTTACCGTTCTAACCCACTTGGACTTGCAGAGTTTGCATTGTCACGTAAAGATCCAGCATATGTGGGACGTGCAAAAGAAGTGCAGAAAGCACAGAAAGCAATCGAGGCAAATCAGTGTCCACTAGAAGTGTTGGAAGAATTAAAACCGGTTATGGAGACAATCCGTGCGTCTTATCCGGAAGTGGGCGAAGGCAACATCGGTGTCGGAAGTACGATCTTCGCGGTGAAACCGGGAGATGGTTCTGCACGTGAACAGGCAGCGTCCTGTCAGAAAGTACTTGGAGGATGGGCAAATATCGCAAATGAATATGCGACAAAACGTTACCGTTCGAACTTGATTAACTGGGGTATGCTCCCGTTTATCACAGAAGAAAAAGATACAGAGTTAAGTTTCAAAAACGGGGACTATATCTTCGTGCCGGATGTGAGAAAAGCAGTGGAAGATAAGACAGACGCTGTGAAAGCATATGTGGTTGGGGACAGTTTGAAAGAGATTACACTGAAGTTGGGTGATTTGACAGATAATGAAAGAGAGATCATCTTAAAAGGATGTCTGATTAATTACTATAGAGGATAAGCGTGAAAGAAAAATTATATACGATACCTGTAAATGATGCGTTCACAGAGGACTGTGAATGTCCTCTGTGTAACATATATAAAAAACTGGAGCAGGAAGCGTTAGAATATACACTTCGTCCTTCAACATATATGACAGATGACCGCAGACTGGAAAGTGACAAGGTAGGATTTTGTGCGCGACATGTTGCAATGTTGAAAGAAATGCCAGACCGCCTCGGACTTGCTCTGATGTTGAAGACACATATGGAAAAATCTATGAAAGAGATAGAAGCAAAACAAAATGAATCTGTAAAGGCAGCTTCTCTTTTTAAGAAAAAGTCAGAGCCTTCCGAACTTTTGAGTTATGTGAAAGGGTTGGAACATTCCTGCTTTGTATGTGATAAGATTGAAAGCACATTTCAAAATTATTTAGGAACAATTTTCTATCTTTACAAGAAAGAAGAGTTTCGCAAATTGTTTCAATCATCAAAGGGATTTTGCACAAAACATTATGGCATGTTATATGAGATGGCGCCGGAGCGACTGCGAGGAGAGCTGTTAGAGTCTTTTATAACGGAATTGAACCGAATGTATCTAGAAAATATGAAACGCGTACATGAAGACTTAAGTTGGTTTATCGATAAATTTGATTATCGATTTAAAGATGAGCCTTGGAAGAATGCGAAAGATGCATTGCCAAGAACGATGACAAAATTGAATAGTATTTTGTAAAGGGAGAGAGCAGCACGCTCTCTCTTTGTGTATGAAAAAATAATCTTCATGCAACACTTTGCAATTTTTGGTACTCTATATTTATACCGGTAGGAAGGAAGGAGTATCGATATGGAACAACATGAAAAAGAAATCATGGACAGCATCAGACGGCAGACAGAAAATATTGAGATTCCAGAACGGTTGAGACCGAGTGCGGTGGAAGAACAGATAATGAAACGTCAAAAAAGAGAACGAAGAAAAAGATACCGCTATGCATTGGCGGCGGCAGCCTGCCTTGGAATACTTGGGATAGCATATATCCAAACGAATGAAGGGAATACCCCAAGAAATAAGATCATCAGTCCGATTGTAGAAAAGGTACATAAAAGCGACAAGCTTCAAATGGCAAACTCTTATGAGGAGATTTATCAGTTGGTCAAAGGACCAGGACAGCGTTATGGACATGAGATTGCACTAGAGGAGGAAGCAAAAGGGACTCCGGAGGCTTCTGTGGAGAACAGCAAAAACACGGAAAGCAGTTATTCAAAGACCAATACGAGAACAGAGAATGTAGATGAAGGGGATATTGTCAAAACAGATGGACGTTATCTATATGTCGTGAAAGAAGAAGGCAATGGGATTGGAATTGTGGATACGGAAGGGAATAAACTGGAACAGATCACAGAGATCACACTCGAAGGGGAGTTTTGTATATCAGAAATCTATGTGGAAAATTCTTATTTGATCATACTTGGAACAGAAAGCGAAGAGATTTATCCGGCAGGGGATGCGATTTATAGAACAGAGTATGAATATGCAGTTGAGAGTGTATGTGATACAAAGAGTATAGTGTACGATATCTCTGATAAAAGACAACCTAAGGAAATTGGGGAATGTTTGCAGAGTGGAGGTTATAGTACCTCACGTCTAAATAACGGCTATCTGTATGTATTCAGCCAATATTCAGTCAACAATCCGGAAGAAGAGAGAAAAGAACAGTATATTCCTTGCGTGAATGAGGAACTGCTTTCTCTCGATAAAATCTGTATGCCAGATACAGAAAGTGCGAGAAACTATACTGTGATCACGGCGATAGATATTCAAAATCCAAGTGAAACGACAGATTCCATAGGTATTTTGTCGGATCAAGGTTTGTGCTATGCGAGCGCGGAAAATATTTATCTATATGAAACGATTTGGGAGGAAGACGGTGGAAGAACTACCGAGATACGAAAATTCTCCTATGGAGAAGGGAAATTGACCGGGGTGGCGAAGACACAGGTAAACGGTTATCTGAATGACAGTTTCAGTATCGATGAATATAATGGATATCTCAGATTGGTCACAACAGTGGATCGAACGAATGCGGTCTATGTGTTAGATGAGAAGCTGGAAGAGACTGGGAAAATAGAAAATCTGGCGAAAGATGAACGAATCTATTCAGCGCGTTTTATGGGAGATATCGGGTATTTTGTGACATATCGAGAGACGGATCCACTTTTTTCTGTTGATTTATCAGACCCGGCAAATCCAAAGATTATAGGAGAACTAAAGATTCCGGGATTTTCAGAATATCTGCATCCATATGGAGACGGCTTGCTGCTTGGAATCGGCATGGAAGACGATGGAAATGACGAGAAGGACAGGCGGGTAAAACTTTCGATGTTTGATATTTCGGATCCTTCTAATGTCAAAGAGATTGACAAGATTGTTTTAAAAGATAGTTATTACAGTACTGCATTCGAAGATTATAAATCCGTGCTGGCAGATGCGGAGAAAAATCTAATTGGATTCTTCACATATGGGGAAAGGGAGACATATCATATATACGGATATGACCGGGTACATGGGTTCACCTGTAAAATGCAGGAAACGACAGGAAAATATGCATGGCATGTTCGAGGAGTTTATCTTCAAGACACATTTTATCTGATTGACGGAAACCAAATAGAGTCTTATCGGCTTGCGGACTTTGAAAAAGTAGACGATCTTATATTGTAGAATGCATAAAAAGACATTTTTTTGTTAAATTCATAACAAGAAAGTGTCTTTTTTGTTAAGTAACAAGAAAATATTGTACGAAACGCGCAAAAAATATCGATAAATTTAATTTTATGGGTGAAAAGTGATAAAAACTGTGATTGCAACACTTGACATGGTTATTAAAAAGGTTTAATATTTAAGTGTATGATACGTTCGACATGGAGAAAATTACTAAAAATAGTGCGTATTTAAAATCTTGAAAAAGAGGTGGCTTGGAAAGTAGATAGGTCATTCAGGCATAGAAAAAGAAGTATGGGTTATCTATGCAGTGTGAATACAGATATTTTCTAAGTTAGTAAAAGGAGAAGGAGAACGTTATGAAATCAAAGAAAATGAAACAAGCGCTTGCTCTTCTTTGTGCAGGTGCAATGACAGTAACAGGAATGAATCTTCCTGTGAATGTAATGTCAACAGATGCGGCAGCAGACTGGACATGGAATGCATTGGTTAGTGAATCGGGGTATCGAAAGGTTCCATTCAAAGAGTTATCAGCAATAGCTGATACAGAGGCGGCTTCGGAAGGCGCAAGCACAGGTGGAGCATCTCGGGGAACAGGTAGAGCAGTGAATGTAGTGGATGGTGTGACTAGTTCTTATTACCACTCTGCTTATGAAGGAAATAAACAGCCAATAGTTTCTGACGGTACATTTACGGGAAATAATACAATTACGATAACACTTAATAACCCGGAAAGTGTGCAAGGGGTTACATATCTTCCGAGACAGGATAGTTATGGAAACGGTGCGATTAGAGAATTCTCTGTTCAAGTACAAAAAGAAGGAAGCACGGATTGGGAGAATGTGCCGGAGATATTTCAGAATGAATATCCGGACGCTAGTCAATCGACTTGGACAAGCGAACATAAAGCAGAAAAAGAACTTGTATTTGAGAATGAAATCGAAAATGTAAAGAAAATTAAGCTGACTGTGACACATTCAGCGGGGCTTCAGTGGAATCGACATATTTCCGGAGCAGAGATTAGTGTCTTGAAACCTCATAGAGAAGCATTGCAAGATAAGGTCGAAGAAATGGATTCCATCATGGCATTGAATGTACGTGAAGGTGATGAAACATCCGGAAAAGTATATGACAGCAGCCAATATGATGTGTTAAAACAACAAGCTGAAGAATTGTTGAACAGTGAGAGCGCAACAGACGAAGATTTGAAAAATGTTTTAACTCAATTGGAAAATTTAGAGTATAAATTTTCTGATTCAGTTGGAACAGGAAGATATCTCTCTGATATGACACAAGAATCAGGAACTAGTGGCTGGCATGGAATTGTGAAAGATCAATGTCCGGATCAAGATATTAAAATCAAATTGAAAAAT
>OASY01001267.1_pt1 | contig 11609 bp, 23 predicted proteins | sample 1501231 | NCBI WGS metagenome assembly OASY01 (sample SAMEA2579917, study PRJEB22360) | human gut metagenome | biome: human gut; feature: human-associated habitat; material: faeces | place: Denmark | collected 2008/2010 | reverse complement strand
ATATTAGATTATTTATATATTCAAGATTAGTCATAAAATACCTCCATTAATTTATTAAGTTCTATTGCTTCATCTATTGATTTATTAGACAAATATTTTTGTATTTCATTTTCTAAAAAGTTGAGTCTCTGATTTACTGGGATATTAAATAATCTTTGTGCAAATTCAAAATCATTTTTATCCACTCCGATTTTATTATTTATCTTCTTTAAATTTATAACCCATTTATCGTATTGAGAGTTTATATTTATAATATTTTCTTTTTTTCCTATTTCTTTTGTATAAAGTTCTACTACTGCTTCTTCAATTTTCCAATATTTTGTATATGTTTTCTTATTATAATAACTTATAGAATGAGCATGTAATTGTTCATGTAGCAATGCATGTGGTGATGTAAAATTTTCTATTTCAATATTGCAATTCCACAATTTAGCATTAATATTTCTTTTACTTTGTATTATTTTTCCACTCCACTTACTTTTATTTGAAGTATATTTATCAGCTAACTTGTTTGTTTCTTCTGCTAATTGTTTCAGCTCTTTCTTGCTATATATTTTTTCTTGTTGTTTTAATAAATTATGCTTAAACTCTGGTATATCATTTACTTTAGTTTTTCCTACATACAATCTTGTATAATCTTTTCTAAACTTCGTTTGCTCTGTAAAGTCATTAAGTATTGAATTATGTTGTTTTAGTTTATTTTGTGCATTTAATAGCTGTATTCTTGCGTCTTCTATTAGTTTAGCATCTTTTGTTTTAGATGTCAAAATTCCTTGGAATCCTGCTATCCCTTTTTTGTCACTCCTTATCTGTCTTTCTAATTTTCTTTGTATTTGACTTGCCTCATACTTACTATATTCTTGTCCATTATATATCACTTTTTCATTTTTCCATTGGTCTAATTGTTCTTGCGTATATGTTTTAATACTGCCTTTAGAATACGGATACCAATCATGTCTACAGTTTATCCCTTTAAATCCTGTTGCTTCTCCATAGCCTATATCTTTTTTACTTAAATATCCTTTTTTCCCACTTAATGAAACTATTTTTCCTTGCCAGTTTGTATGTTCTGGTCTTGCTCCACTATGCGCTGTAAGTTCCATTAAGTCCCATCCAATTTCATTCGCTCTTGTTTCTTGTAATTTTCCACAAGTTTGATTTACTCCTGTTATTATATTAGTTCTTACTGCACTCTCTATACTCATTCTTTTCCCACTTGGATATACTATGTATCCTCCTTGTGTGCTTATATTGCTTATTGCATCTATTATCGCCTGAGAATAGCTTTTCACTCCTGTGCTTACTTCCATATATGCTTTATTTATTGCATTGTAAAATTGTGTTTGTGTTGTATTTGCTGTTGTCATACATAGATTTTGAAGATTTCCTGCCGTCTTTAAAATAGTTGCATTCATTATTTGCTTAATATTCTTACTAGATTTTAAAGGTATTGGATTTAATCCTGCTTCTTTATATATTTCATCATCAAATTTTAGGCTTTTTTCTCCTGCTTCGTAAAATATGCGGTTAATTTCCTCAAAACTTGTATCATTATATTCTGCTACCAATCTTACTATATCTTGATATAAAAAGCCCATTTCTTTCGCTATTTTTATATTATTTAAAACTACTGTATTAGCATATCCAAAATTAGCTATTCTTGTTGCTATTTCCTCTATTATTTGTAATTCTAAATCTTGATATATTCCAATAGCTTGTTTTTCTATATTTATAAAATCTTGTTCTGTTAGCATATATTATTCCTCACTAAAGCCAAAAGCCTCTTGATTATTCATTTTTTCTTGTTTTATTCTTTCTAATTCTTCAAATGCTTGTTGTTCTGTTAGTCCATATCTAAACATTATGTATCTTACTTTACTTCTTAATCCTGCATTTACTTCTTGCATCTGTAATATTTGTTCTTTTTCTGTGTCAGTTAATACACTATCTCCCCATTCAAAACTTGCTTGATATGTACCTGCTGGAGCCAACTTATATAATGTAACTAAAACATCTATTACATAAAGTAAATCCTCTAAAGTATCTTGTAAATTTTCTTGCATTCTAGTAACTGCTGTAAAGCTTCTTTGTTTACTAGACTTTATTTCTGTTGCTGTTTTGTCAGAATAAGTAGGTTCAGACAAAGTTCCATATGCTAACATGCAGTTGAACTCTATTCTTTCAAGTATTTTATTTAATCCTCTCCAAAATGCTTCGTCTCTTACTTCTGGACTATAATCGTGAAACAATTCTTCTCCATTCGCTTTTACAATATCAACTGTTCTAAATAGTCTTTCTTTTAATTTTGGAATTTCCCATAAACTATTACTATTTACATTTCTTTGTTTTAGAGCTTCTGTACTTGCATATATTGCTTTTTCTGATGCTTCATACTCCCACATAGTTCTTCCATATTGTATATCTGCGTCTTTTATTTGATTTTCTGCTTTTGCATATACAGATATTCCTAAAGGAGACTTTGTATCAATATTGTTAGCCATTGGAGTTTTATAATAAGCAAATAATGGTTTTTCTATATTATCTATTTTGGTTTCAGCTTCTATCATTTTCCATTCTTCTACTGATTTTAATGATATTTCATCTCCTAAATCATTCTTATCTTTGCTCTTAAAAGCTTTATTTATAATAAAATAGCTATTTCCTTTTAATGCGTGATATTCTAATCTAGTATAAATATTTTCTCCTTTTACTTTTTGACTTACAAATATCGCACTAGTTATTTTACCAGTATCATCATATTCTACTGGATAAAAATAGCCTTGTTGTATAAATTCAATGAATATTCTTCCATTTTTCACATATGGCTTTATTATTAATCCACCTTTTGCATTTCCATATTCAAGGTTATTTGGTAATTCTTTTATAGCATAATCATATATATTCTTTATGTATTTAGCTCTTGCTCCACCTGTTATATTTGTTTTAAATTCTGCCATAGTTAATCTTACAAATTCATTTGCTATTGCAGATGGTAACTCTAAACTTTTAACATCGTCATTAATCCATTCAGCTTTGTTTCTATACATTTGTTCCCATTTCTGAATTTTAGATTCTAACTCTGTTGAAACTGCTATATTTACTTTTAATGAATCTTCTATATTGTTTTTACTAAACATCTTTTTTATCGCTCCTCTTATCCAACTAAATATATTCATTACTGTCCCTTTCTTCTCCAAATTTCTTCTAGTGCATATCTTACAGCGTCTATATGGTGATTGTTTTTATCTGGATATCCTGTTATTACATTTCCGTCTTTATCTTTTTCTAATTCGTAACACTCAAATTCTTCTCTTGTTTTTGGACATCTTACTGGATCTATTACTATTTTATTTAATGTTGCCAACCATTTCATGCTGTATTCAACACTTCCTGGTCCTTTTATTGCTCCTCTTATATATGCCCCATAAGATTTATAGTCAGCAACAGATTTTTGTTCTGCTGAATCTGCTGTTATATAATCATTTTCTGTCACGCCTTTTTCTTTTAATGCATTCCAAGTTGCTTCATTGCTCATCTTATTTGCATGAAACTCATCAAATATATAAAGTATTCTTCTCGCCATATCAAAATACATATTGTTATAAGCAAATGGGTCAGGATACCAACCCCAGTCAATTCCTTTGTATAATCTATCAAAATGTAATATTTCCTCATCTGTTATTTCTCTTATTTCTAAATTTTCAAATACATTTGTTCCCTCTCCTGTTTCTAGTCCTAAATATTCATTTTCATAAATTTTAGGATTAGTTTCTTTAGTAAATTCTGCCTCATCTATAAAAGCCTGTCCCAACCATTCTTTTGGGGCAGACCTATAATCTGTTAAATATACTATTCTATTTTTCTTTTTTATTCTTTTTTCTTTATTTACAAAATGTTGTCTACTTGGAGGAGTGTTATAAACATATAATTGAACAAAATCTTCTCCACCTCTTACTATAGATTGGTTTATTTTTCTTACTGTTGCCATTCCTTGTATTTGGTCAAACTCTTCATAAATAATTATTCCTATATACATTCCTTTTGGAGGTTTTATTGATTTTATTTTTCCTGCATCGTCTGTTCCTCTAAAATATATTTTTTGTCCTGTGGATATTTTAGTTACTTCCAATGGACTTACCTTAAAATTATAGTCATCTTGTAAACCAATAAATGTCTCTGAGAATTGAGAAATTGTCCATTCTGTTTGTGCATATACTGAATCTCTTAATGTATTAGTATATCTTCTAATAATAATTGCACACATTTTAGGATTATTTTCTAATAAATCTATTAAAACTTGATTTGCAAAGGTTGATTTTATACTTCCTCTTCCACCTTCTAACCAATATTCCAAATGTTCTCTATTTAGTATATCTCTATATATGTTTATAAAGGCTGGTGGCAAATCTTTAGCAGGAATAGATACTTTATATTTTTCGACTTCTTCTTTTTCTTCTTCTGCTCCAATATATTCTCCTGAAGTGTCTCTTACAAATTTAGCACTATCAAGGTTTCCTGCTAGTGCCTTTTTTACTTGATTTGCAAGTATTCCTGCTTGTAATGTTAAATCTTCTTCTTGTAGTCCTAATTGCTTAAGTTCTTCTTTTCCTTCACATTCTGGCATATCTAAGTTTAAAAGCATTTTCATTGTTTCTTTCATTGCTTTTTTATTTCTTCTTACTTCTCCAGATTTTTTACCACCTTTACTACCGTTTTTCTTGGCTTCCTCACGGCTTTGATTTTTTGTAAAAGGTATTAAGTTTTTCTCATTTGCCATCAACCTCCACCTACTTTTTTAGCTCCTTTTTTATTGTTTCTATACTTTTAATGATTGTATCTGCTATATAACTTAGTATTGCATATATAAGACATATACTTATAAATCCACATATTATAATTATCGGACTTAATATTATTCCTAGTATAATTGTTAACATTGTATTTTCTCCTTAAATAATCTTAATATTTTACTTACTTGTTTTTTATTAATTCTTTTTTTCTGTTATCCTGTTAAATTTACTATTTGTTCCATTTTTATACCTTATTTCGTCCAAGATCCTTTTTCTTTATTCCATCTAAACCCTTTCTTTTTTATTAAGTCTTTTATATCGTAAGTCTTTCCTCTTACTTCTGTTACTTTGTCCCAATTTATATTATGTTCCTCATATCCTTTTTTATTTTCTATTATTCCTGCCTTTAACTTTGTAGTTGCTTTTACCTTGTTTCTGCTTATTTGTTCAAAGTCCATTTTAGGATATTGAATATCTATAACTCCTTTTTCATCTGGCACTATGTTAGCTTCAAATATATTTTTCTCCCAAGTAGTTCTTCCTTGCATATGTTTCTGTCCTAAATTTTCTACTTCTAATGGTTTTTTTGTTCCTATTGCTCCAGCATTACTTCTAGACCCACTTGCTCCTCTTCCTCCCATTTTCAATTCCTCCACTTCTTCTCTCCAAATGTTTTTAATTTCAAACATTCATCTGGTACTATTTTTTCTCCATAACATAAAATAAGTTTTGGATTTATTCTTCTTTTCATTTCTTCATATCCTTTGTAGAATAGTTTTTTTGCCTCTTCATCTTTTGAAATTCCATATGTTGCAATAGCTACCACACTTTCTTTTTCTACTCCTTCAAAACAAAAATTGTAGCTTTCTTCCGTACTCCAGCTAATTGTTGGAATTACATTTATTCCTTCAGATTGCAAATATGCACCTATCCATCTATTTTTATAAGTATTATACATTTGTATTACAATATCCATATCTCTATATAAGCTAAAATCTGGAGTTAATACATATTTAGCTTTATTTAAAATGTTTAAATATTTATCTGGATTATTCCACAGTCTCTCAAATTGATAGTCATCTATAAAGAAGTGTATTAATTTGTCAGACAGTTCCTTTGTTGTCTTGGCATAATTAAATGGTATCGCTTCTAAATTATTTATTTGTTCCTTTTTAATAATTTCTTTTTCAATCTCGGGTATTCCCCATTTGTTTCCTGAAAAAAACTTTGCTTTAAAATAATTTTCACATCCAGTTTTTTTATACATATTTTCTCCTTAAATTTCCATTAAACTTTTATTTCTTTTAGCAGTTATCTGCTTTTGATTTTTGTAGCCTTTATTTTTGCTTTCTCTTTCATACTTATCGCACTTTATACTGCCATCAATTCTTCTTCTTAGCTCTTCTTGGCATTCTTTTTTATTTTTACAATTCGCACATACTGTTCTTGCATATGTTTCATATATATTTTCCATATTTCTTCTCCTAAATTATAGAATGCATTGTTCTGTGGTTTCTTAAAAAGTCTTTTGCACTCCAATATTTTAATCCTTTTTCTTTGGCTGTTTTTATATATCTTTCTGCACTTTCTTTAGTCCATTTTCTTTTCATTTTAGATTTCCTCCGATTTTTATTTTGTGGTGCTTTCTGTAAGACTTGAACTTACTACTATAGTTTACAAGACTACCATTTTACCAGTTAAACTAAGAAAGCATATACAGGAATTGCACTATTGCCAACTAGTATGCAAAGGCTATTTGCCTCTGGGCAGTGCATTTCCAGAAACCTTTTCTACTCTTGGTAGATAGGTAATTTATGTAGGTTAAGATTTGCACTTAACATGATTTGTAAGAGTTCTTGGGGTAGGGCGAGGTTCTGATGTAACTCATTGAGCAATTGCCCCTACTTTTTCTCCTTCCCTAGCGTCTACCTATTCCGCCACTACACATCTATTTCACAATTCTTTAACTATATATTACATAGTTAGTAATTATTGAAAACTAAATATAATAACTAAAAAGAGCAGACATTAAATTAACATCTACTCTTCTTTTTTAATTAAATAAATTAGGGTGCTCTTATATCGCTTAATTATGTTTACTGCGATTTTTTATATTTTTTCAATTATAATTATACTACTTTCATCATGAAATTAAAAGGAAGTTTTTGAGTAATTTTCGCGAAGTTTTTAGACTTTTTCAATCTAATCCTACATTTATAATATTTAGCATTTTCTGTAATGCATTATCTCTATATGTTTGTAATTGTTTTATAGATTTATGTCTTTCAAATTCACTAAAATATTCTTTTTCTACATAATCCCATTTAGCATTGTCTAAATAATATAACTCTATTACAAATCTTTCTTCTTTTGTTATTCTGTTTAATAAGTTTTTTACTCTTACTACTTTTTTATTCAAGGCATTTTCTTCCTTTTTAAATTCTTCTAATTTTCTTTCTAAGTATTCTCTATCTTCTTTGTTTATATGTCCTATCTCTTTGTGGTAATTCATTGCTGTACTTGAAACTTTATCTGTTATTTTATTTGTATTGCTATGTATACTATCATATGTTTGTCCTGCTATTTGCATATTTTCAATTACTTCTTCTTCTGAATCTTCATATACTGTTCCTGCATAATTATATCTTTCTTGATATTCCTCTTCTTTTAATTTTATCTCTGTTAATTTAGCCTCATTTTCTTTGTGTTCTTTTAGCATTACTTCTACTTCTTCTTTAATGTATTTACTCATTTGTACCTCCATATCTTTTTAACTTTTTAATAACTTTTATTAAATGTCTGTTCTCTTCTATTTGTTGTATTAATAATTTCTTTAAATTTGCATTCTCTGATTCTAGTAATTTTATTTGTTTATCTCTTTCTTGTATCATTAATATTATTAATGTATCTTTATTGTCTTGTGTTTCTTCTAGTATCATTTTTTATCACTTACTTTCTATGCTAAGAATTTTTTCTATTGTTTGCATTTATTCTCTCTCCATTTGTTTTATTAAATAATCATACAATTTTTCTGGTGTTGTTAAGTCTATTTTTACTCCGTCTGCTTCTAGATCTCCTAAACTAAAATCTCTACCATAATTTTGTTCATATATCCACCAACTTATTATATCTTTGTCTTTAAACATATTTTCTAATAATTCTACTACTATTGTTTCATGTCCTACACATATGCTTCCTGCATTCATAAAATCCATTTCTTGATTATCTATATTATCTCTGAATAATTGTTGTATTTTATCTTGTAGGTCATTATATTCTCTTAATCTTTTAATTATTTTACAAAATTGTTCTTTAGTTATCATTGTTTCCTCCTCCTTACTTCCAAATATCTATATATTACTCTTTCTATATGTGCTAAAGCTTCATAATTCGTTAAAAATTTCCCATCGTGTCTATGTCTTGGAGTTGCTCTTATATTTCTTATTTGCATGTTATATTCTCTTTTATATATCTTTGCTAAGTTGTTTTTACTTAGTCCTTGTTTCCATTTTTGGATTATTTCTTTGTCTGTCAATGCTAACACCTCTTTTGTGTTAGTATTAGTTATTTTTTATTTTAATATCCACCATTATTCTCGCTTAACCATTCTGTTAAAAATAGATAAGCTTTTGATGTGCATATATTTAAATCACTGCTTTGTGTTTCGAATAATATTTTATATTTATTGTGATTTCCTTATTGTATTGTTATATACCAGTCTAAAACTTTTGTGTATACTATGGATATAGATAAGTTGAAACTGAATTTCCACTGTTCAATTAAATTTATTAAGTCATTCATTATTTCTTTTCTCCTTCTATTATATTTAATAGCTTTTCTGTATAATGATATTTAGTGTTCATTCTTTCTTCACTTGGCGAATACATTTCATGTTTCTTTCTACATTTATCAAATATTTCTCTATCTCTTTTTAAAGTTTTTGTTACTTTATCTAATATAAATTGCTTTTGTTCTAACATTTTTTGTTGCTTGTCCATAATATATTGTGCTATTGCTAAATCTTTATCTTTTATAGCCATTTTTGTGATTTGTTCAGTTATTTCATTTATGTTTATATCTATTCCATCAATTTCTTCTTTGGTTAACAAAGGTATAGTTAACCTTACTCCTTCTTCCAACTTTTCAATATCTTTATTCATTAGCTAGTCCTCCTCAAAATAATCTAGTATTGCATTGGCTAAATCTTTTGCTTTATCTTCTTGTATTACTATTTCTAATCCGTCATATGTTATTATCACTTCTTCTTCACTAAAATTAATTATCATATTTGTTTTCCTCCTTCAAAAAACTTTCTATTGCTATTCTTATTTCTTCTTTGTAACAGTCTTGTACTTTGTCTTGTAAATATTCTAAAAAGTTTTTTAATTTATTTTCTTTCATCGTTATTCTCCTCCCTTAATAATCCTAAATTATCATATATATTTCCTATTACTTCTATATTTTCATAATCTCCTAAAGGTTCTGCTTCATACATTATATTTTTTGTATTCGTTATTATATATTGTGCAAAAGTTTCGCTATATTCAACTTTTCCTTTTATATCTAATATTTCTGTTTCCCCTTTTATATAAACTATATCTCCCTCATATATTTCTTTTCCGTTTTTATCTTTTAGTCCTGTGTATTGTCCTATTGTTTCTGATTTTATTTCAACCATATATGTTACATAATCATCTCTTTTTATATTATCTAATACATCTAATAAAATATAGTATTGGTCATTATCTATTACTAAAAAACCATATGCAAATTCCTCTTTTTCGAAATAACTAACATTGTTTTCTGTTGGTTTCCCTCTAAATTTTATTTCTCTCATTCTCTACTCCTTTTCTGCTTTACTTTTAAAGTATTGTTTTATATCTTCTTTATAGTTTTCTAATGGTTGCACATTTTTGTTAAGTATTATTCCTAGTCTTGCACTACTAAGTTCTACGTCAATACATTCTGCCATTAAATCTATTGCTCTATCTTGTTTTATTATCTCTTCAAAATATTTTTGTGCTTCTTTTTCTAGACTTTTTATTCTTTTAATCTCTTTTTTCATTTGTCCTTTATAAGATTTAACCGTATTTATTAATTTGTTCATTTCTTTTTGTTTTTCATTTAATATTGCTAATTCCGTTTTTTGATTATTTCTTTTTTCTATTTGATGTTCTATCTCCTTGTCTTTTTCTTTTAACATATTTAATAATTCTCTTATTGCTTCTTGATTAGATATTCCTATCCAATTTGCATTTTCTGGTTTTATTAGTTGTTCACATCTTTTTATAGTTTTTTCTATATCAAATACTTTTATTGCATTTTCGCCCATCCATTCTCCAAACACTTAATCACCTTCTCCTAACTCCAATAATTCTTCTAAAACTTTTATTCTTTCACTTACTGCTATATATGTTGCTAAATCTCCTTTTGTATTTGCTAATTCTTTTATCTTATCTTTTATTTTTTGTTTTGGTATGCTATTCTTTTTTTCTTCTTCTAATTCTTTTATTCTCTTGTCTTTTTCGTCTATTTGTTTTTGCATTACTGCAAATTTTATGGCATATATCCTATGTTCTCTCGTATCAACTCCATTTAATATTCTTGTTGCTTTTAATTCTTCATCATCTGAATCCATTCTTTACACCTCTTTCTCCAGTAAATGTATACATTCCTTTAAACTATCTATTTCTACTTGGTATTCTCTAATTTCTTTCTCTTTATTTTGTAATTCTAAATTATTTACTAATAGTCCTGTAAATAGTCCTAATATAAAGATTATTAGTATTATTAATGCTGTTTTTATTTCTTTCTCTATTTCGTATAATTCTTTGTTATAATATTTAGTCTTTTGCATTGTTTACCTCCTCAATTTCTAATATTGTTTCTTCTCTGCCTTTTTCGTAAATTATTCTACTTCCATCCCAACCTGCTATAATGTTATAATTATCATCTGCTATTACTTTGTATTTAACTAATATATCTGCTATTGCATTTTCTAAATTTGTTAAGTCTCTTTTCCTTCTATCTGGCACATAGAATGTTGCTTTTATATTTACTGGTGTATTTATATTAGTTTTATATTTATTTAAAAAATAGCCACAATTTTGTTCAAATTCTTTATATAATTTACTTTGTATTATCATAGGTTTATGTGTTCTTGGATTTACTATTATGTTTTGGCTATTTTTTTTACTTCTGCATAGTAGTGGTATTTTTATTATCATTTTTATCTTCTACTCCTCTTACATAATTTTCGCATCTGTATATTTCTTTAAAATTTATATCTTCTAATTTGTTACAACCTAAGCAGGTTTTACATTTAGTTTCTAATATCATTTTTTCTCCTAGTCTATTCTTGGAATATGTCTGCTATGTTCCAAATAATAATTTTCTTCTTCCGCTCTTCTTATTTTCTCCACACTTTGTACTCTGTATTGTGGATTTTCTTCTAAGAATTTTCTTCTTTGTCTTGTTATAGCTTCAAAACTTATTCCTTGCACTTTCATTCCATTTAAAACTTGTCCAAATGCTGTTCCTTGGTTACAATCTAGCATTTGTATTAATGTTTGTTGTATCAAGTACCAGTCATCTTCTCTTGCTAATTTATCTTTTTCTAGTATTTTATAAACTGTTTTCTTTATATTCTTATTCATTTGTTTCACCTCTTTATATTATTTTTATATCTGAACTCATTAAATCGTAAAATATTTGGTCTTGTTCTTCCAAAGATAGCATTTCATAGTCTGTTGTTTTTTGTAATTCTCCTATAATTTGTATTTTTCTATTTGGTTGTTGTTCGATTTTTGCTTTATATTT
>OASY01001264.1_pt1 | contig 11644 bp, 10 predicted proteins | sample 1501231 | NCBI WGS metagenome assembly OASY01 (sample SAMEA2579917, study PRJEB22360) | human gut metagenome | biome: human gut; feature: human-associated habitat; material: faeces | place: Denmark | collected 2008/2010 | reverse complement strand
TTGGATATCTTTTGTCTCTTATCAGGGCCTGCTTCATACGGCAGTTTCCTTCTACCACGTCTACCAGATTGTAGACAATGCGGTTTTCAAGGCCCATGACCACATCCAGGTTGCGCAGGCCGATATCCGTATCGACCAGTACCACGCGTTTTCCCAGAACGGCCAGTCCTGTTCCCACATTAGCAGAAGTAGTCGTTTTGCCTACCCCGCCTTTTCCAGAAGTAATCACAATGACTTCACTCATATGGACCTCCTGAAAAGATTAACTTTACCTGTCTATTGTACATTAAATTTCGTGAATTTACCAGTATTTTTTTCCAATCAAGAAAAATTTAATACACTTAAACATAATTTTACATATATCAGCTAAATTCCCCAAAAAGGGACTTGTTTTTCACTGGACGGAAAACAAGTTCGCCATTTTCTGCCATGGCAATCATGGGGCCTCGGCCCAGCCTGCGGTGTTTTTCATTGACCGGGCTTTGACAGCCGCCGATGCGCAGCTGAAAAGGAGCCATGGAAAATGCGAGGACTACTGCCCTGTCATTGCCGGAAAGTCCGGCTGTGACCGTGCCTCGAAGTTCTCCTAAAACGATCACATTTCCCTTGGCCGTGACTCTGGCTCCGTGCTCTACATCGCCGATCACGATTATACTGGCCTCAGATTCTAAAGTGTCTCCCCTGCGCAGGGTACCACGGTAAAACTGGCCGGTCTGTGAACTGAGCTCCATCAGTTTTTCATTCAGCGCCTTTTCGCAGCGTTCGATCCGCTGTGCATCTGTGTCTAGGAGACAGAGGATATCAATCTGGGAATTTTCCGTGATGGTGTTGACCACTGCCAGCTCCTGGGCCGGGGTCAGAGTACGCCCCTCCAGGGTAAGGGTCATCTGAACCGCCCCCCAGAATTTTGCACTGTCTTTAAATTTTTTTGCAACCGCCTCAAGAAGCTCCTCAAAGGGAAGCGAGGGATCAAGCAGCACGGTCATTCCAGCGCGGCTGCTTTTTATGACGATCCCATTATGCATCATAATCACCTTCTTTCATCAGTCTCCGCTGGATTCGCCGGACACACTGGAAGCGCCGGAGCCCATGATCTGTTCAAAGCTGGTATAACCATAGTAGTATTCATAAACCTGTTTTCCCAGAGCGGCGGCGTTGGTTCCTGCATAGCCATAGGGAATATTTACTGTTACCGCGATCTCAGGATTGGAGTAAGGGGCAAAGGATACAAAGAAAGCATGGTTTGCCCGGCTTCTGTCCTCCTGAGCCGTACCGGTTTTTCCTGCCACTTCCACAGGACAGTCTGCAAATGTTTTTTTGGCAGAACCATCTGTAATAACGCGGCGGATACCGGATTGTACGGCATCCCAGGTTGAGGTCTTGGCATCGATCTGCGAGCTGACCTTTGGAGTGTAATCCTCAATGAGGTTTCCGTCGGAATCGGTCAGCTTATCAAGAAGGCTTAATTCAAAGACAGTTCCGCGGTTTGCCACAGCAGCAATATATCTGGAAAGCTGCACATTGCTGTAGGAGTTGGTTCCCTGTCCCATGGCAGAGCGTTCAGGATCCTCCGTCGTCAGATGAGGCTCTGTTTCAGGCAGTTCAATGCCTGAGGTATGATCAAGACCAAACATACTGGCGTATTTTCGGATCGCTGCAAGCCCCTTTTCCGGAGAATAGGTGCCGTCTTCGGTAAGGCTTAAGCGGTGTCCCAGCTCCGCAAATACCACATTACAGGAGTTTTGAATACCGGCTACGATATCTTCCACCCCATGGCGTCCGGGAGCGATCCAACAGCTGATGGGAGGGTTTGCCAGTTCATAGACGCCGGTACACTCAATGGTATCTGAGAGTGAGATTACCCCTTCCTCCAGGGCTGCCACTGCCGTAATGGGCTTAAAGGTGGAACCTGGAGCCTTGATCGCCTGGGTTGCGTTGTTGTACAGAGGATTGGACATATCATTCTGAAGCTTTGCAAAGTAGTTGGCGTCCACACTGCCGGACATCTTGTTGTTGTCATAGCTTGGGTAGGATACAAGGGCCAGAACTTCGCCGGTACGCACATCCGTGACAACGCAGCCTGCGGTGCAGGGATCTAAGGCCAGCTGGGCCGGTGTCAACTCCAGATTGGATATCTTCTTTTTTATAAAATTAAACGTATAGGCACTGTCTCCGCCTGCCAGAGCTGCCTGGGCGGCAGGATCCGGATCCAGGACTCCCTGATCAAAGAGAGCCAGGCACAGCTGACTGCCGGTGATCACATTGTCGTTAATCAGATAACGGAACATACGCTTGGTAAAACTGCCGTCGTCCTCAAGGCTGGAAATAATATAATCAACCAGCTGGTTATAAATATCGTCGGCGTTGGAATATTTGCTGGAAGAATCAAGCTTTGTAGTATCTACCCAGCTTCCTGCGATGCCGCTGTAGATATAATCACGCAGGCTGATGGTTCCTTCTTTCCAGGCCAGATACTCCTGAGAGCCGGTGTCAATTTTATCACGCTTAACAATTCCCGTATCCTCTGAGGCCAGAAAGCTGTAGATGTAATTCATATAGCTTTTCATATCCTCCGGCAGATCATTCATAGCGCTGGCATGGGAGCTTAAAAGCTCATTTTTAATATCTGTCAGGATTCGGTCTCTGGATGAGGTATAGGTGCTGTAAATCTGCTTTTCAACGGCAGACGCATCGGGGGCGGACATGGCCTCCAGTGACAGAACGTTGTTGTTGATCAGCTGATAATAGGCATTTTTTACAGGGATTGGTTTTTTGGAACCGTCTTTTACACTGGCTGGATCCACATCCTCATTTACAAGAAATTTCGTGATAATGCCGGCCAGCTGCTGCTCCATCAGCTTGTAGGTAGCAATCTGGAGATCGCGGTCAATGGTCAGATAGACGTCGTTTCCCGCTCTGGCATCCTGCTGTTCAATGATCTCTCTGGGACGTCCCATATTATCCACATACATTTTGGTATAGCCCTTTTCTCCCTGAAGATCCAGTTCCATGGATTTTTCAATGCCAATACGCCCGACTACGTCGTTCAGGTCATACTTTTCATCTTCATTTGTCTTGCTGTTGCCTTTTTGGTTTTCCTCTTCCCTCCACTGCTCATTGAGGCTGTCTACCTGATCCTCCTGGACCTTTCCGGTGTAGCCGATGATCGGTGCGAAATAAAGGCTGTCATTATAGACGCGGATGTAGCTTTCCTCTACGGAAACACCTTTCAGATCAGCCGCATTCTCATTGATCTCAGTCATGGTCTCCTGGCTTACATTGGTGGCCACTGTAGTGGTCTCATACTTCTGAAATTCCGTCAGCTTCATGGTATAGATAATGTTGATCATATCTAAGGCTGTCTGATCGGAAAGCTCCAGAGGATTGCCATTCTCATCCTTCATCTCATTCAGATTATAGCCGTCTCTTCCGGAACTTTTTTTCAGTTCAAAGGCCTCTCTGGCCGTAATATCCGAGCGATAGCGTCCGCTTGCATCGTCCAGCTTTTCAGCGGAAATTCCGTAGAAATTAAGAAGGAACCGCTTTTTGGCTGCATTGGATGAGGTGGTAAAATACATCTGTCCGTTTTCATCCATGGCGATCTCAAGCTTTCCTTCTACCTTCTCTCCTCGGCGTTCCAGGATCGAAACCAGACGGTAGATCATGGCGTTGCGGTCAGCCGGCTTTGGATAATCGCCCAGATCCTGAAGGGTAACAGAATAGGACAGTTCATTATAGGCCAGAAGCTTTCCGTTGCGGTCATAGATATTTCCGCGGGTGCCAGGGGTAGTTACCGTCTTTTCCGTGCGCTGCATATAGGATTCCTGGTAATCATTTCCCTGGATGATCTGCAGGTTAAAAAGCTTGCTTATAAGGCCTGCGTACATAATGGTAAAGATCACCGCCAGGGCGAACAGCCTGGAGGAACAGAGCCTTTTTAAAAATTCCTTTACAACTTCTCTCAGTTCATCAAACAATGGTGGTATCTCTCCTTTTTCCTATGTCCTCCACCCGCCGGCTGGCAGATAGAAACAGACGGTATATGAGAAGGGTGGTGACTGCTGTGAAAATGATCTCCGGCAGCATGATTTTAATAAAATAATAAGGGAGGTTTAAACGTCCACGGATCAGGAAACGGAACACATAAATGTACATACAGTACCACAGGCCGTTTGCCACACTCAGGATCAGGGGCAGGGTGATGTAGTCTTCGTAGTAATATTTTGTAAAAATTCCGTTAAAATAGCCGATCCAGACGTAAATCAGGGTATAAAAGCCAAAAGGCCCGCTGTAAAACAGATCGAGAAGCAGGCCGGAAATGACCCCGTAAAACATTCCTGCATTCTTTCCGTGGATAAATCCAAAGGAAAAGGTAAGGATCAGCAGCAGATTGGGTACTGCCGCCAGAAAGGGAAGCAGGGGGAAAACACAGTTCTGGATAGTAAAGGCCAGAACGATAAAGCCTATATTGATAAGAATCTGCTTAAGCTTTGCGCTGGTCGTCACTGGTTTGCCACCTCTTCTCCCTCTTTTAAATCCGTCAGGATCAGTACCTCCTGAAGATTGTCAAAATTCGCTGCCGGAATCAGGTAGCCGGACTGGGTCAGGTGATCCGGATCAATGGTTACGTCCACGGCATAGCCGATCAGAATACCTGGAAGGAATTTGGTACTGATATTGGAGGTAATGATCTGATCACCGTCCTTTAAGACTGCATCCTTGGAAAAGTCTGTCAGCTTAAGCCGCCCTTCTTCATAGAGGGTCAGATCGCCTGCAACAATACAGTTATAGGAGGAATCCACGGACATGGCCCCTACCCGGCTGGAATCGTCAATAATGGAACGGACGGTAGCATAGTTGGCGCCCACATCTGTGACAATGCCTACCAGACCGCCGTCAGCTACTACGTTCATATCCACGGCTACACCGTCGGCAGAACCCTTGTTGATCCGGAATACCTGAAACCATTTTTCGGAGTCTCTGGCAATTACCCTGGCACCGATCTTGTTGTACTGCATATATTCCTGATCCAGTTCATAGAGCTGGCGCAGGCGGTTTAACTCAAACTGCTGGGCCTGAAGACGGTTATTTTCCTCGGTCAGCTGGGCTACCTGGTTTTTTAAACTGTCGTTTTCGGACAGAGCCGTCTTTAGGCGGGTTAAATCCGTAAGTTCATTGTACAGGCCGGTTCCCACCCGGTTGACTCCGGTCTGGATTGGGATCAGAAAATATCCCACGCCAGTCCTTAGGGGCTCTAAAATACCGTCCTTTAAGGAGGTGATCCCAATGAGCAGAATACAAAGCAGGGTCAGCCCGGAAAGGATATATTTGCTGCGTTTTGATTCCATGAATATTCGTTCCTCTTTCATGTGTTAATTTACATCAGGTTTTCGCGGCGGAAACTTAAATACCGCTTATCTCCGATGATCAGATGGTCAATCAGAGTAATCCCCACCACCTCTCCTGCTTCACGGATCCGGCAGGTCAGAAGCCTGTCTGATCTGCTGGGAGCGGGATCGCCGCTTGGATGGTTGTGAACCAGGATCATACCCACGGCCAGACAGCGCAGTCCCTCAATGAGGATCTCTCTGGGTGTGATCACCGAGGCATTGACGGTGCCTCTGGAAACAAGGAAATCCCGGATCAGGTGCTGTTTTGTGTTAAGGTACATAACACGGATCTCTTCCTGCTCCAGGTGCCGCATATCTTCCATATAGTAGTCTGCGATCTGATCCGGTTGGGTAAAAGCCACGGGCTGCCCGCCTGCTTTCTGTTTCCAGATGCGCCTGGAAAGTTCCCCGATACATAAAAGCTGGATGGCTTTTACAGGACCTACGCCACGGATTTTCTGCAGTTCCTGTAAGGAGCAGTGGAGAAGGCCTAAAAGTCCTTCTCCCTTCTGGCCGCAGGAAAGGATCTTCTCTGCAAGCTCCAGCGAGGTGGCGCTGCTGCTCCCGGTCCGTATGATTACGGCTAAAAGCTCACTGTCTGTCAGGGATTTTGGCCCCTGTGCCATGCATTTTTCATAGGGACGCTGCCCTTTTGGCAGATCCTTCATTGTAATTCTTTCCATTTGTTCTCCTGACTACGCACCTCTCCAAGTACATTTTCAGGGATAAATGAAATATTTGCAGTCTTAAGTAAGAGCTTCAGATCATGCGATAGATAATCAGGGCAATGGCTACACCAATGATGCTTGCCATGGTGATCTTGATGGTGAGGCCGAAGGTGATGACTAAAAGGCCGAAATCAATCACCAGAGGTGTGTCCAGACCGAGGGACTGGCCGTAGTTAAGCCATTTGAGCCAGACGACGCCGTCTGCCAGCTGTCCGATAAATCCGCCCAGAACAATGCCGGTAAGAAGCATGATCAGAAGGATCCAGAAGTTTTTGTATCCCATAAGCAAATCTCCCTTAAGCAGCCCCATAGACCGGGGCGCTTATCATATTACCATAAGTTTTTTGGGGTGTCATCTGAAAAAATTCTTAAGAAAAAGAGGGATCAGAGTGAAACTACCCCATCATCTACCAGCTGCTGCAGAGACTTTAAGATGCCAAGCTTTGCATGATACCAGGTCAATCCCCCCTGGAAATACACGGCGTAAGGAGGCTTAATAGGGCCGTCGGCGCTGAGCTCGATGGAGGAACCCTGGACAAATGCACCGGCTGCCATGATCACGGGGCTGTCATACCCCGGCATATCCCATGGCTCAGGAGTAACGAAACTGTCTACGGGAGCCGCTGCCTGGATGCCTTTGCAGAAGGAGATCACACCCTCCGGGGAGCCGAAGGTAATGGCCTGGATAATATCATGGCGGGATTCAGAACCGTTTGGCACAACGCCATATCCCAGGCGCTCATAGATGTTGGCTGCGAAAACAGCGCCCTTTAAGGCTCCCGCCACGGCCCTATTGGGGCCCGGAAACCGCCCCCCTTTCGATCCCCCTGCCACTACTGTGGGGGAAAGGAAAAGCCCCTGGTAGAGCGGCTGGTTCAATCCAAGGCTGGCTCCTACCTCTTTTCCAAGGCCGGGAGCGCTTAAACGGTAGGAGGCGCGGTCTACGCAGTCCTTTCTTCCGGCGATATAGCCGCCGATGGGAGCCAGGCCGCCCCCTGGGTTTTTGATCAGGGAACCTACGATCATATCTGCTCCTGCATCCGTAGGCTCAATGGTCTCCACAAATTCTCCGTAGCAGTTGTCTACCATGCAGATTACTTCTGGTTTGATCCTTTTTACAAAGGCAATGAGTTCGCCGATCTGCCGTACAGAAAATGTGGGACGGGGATCATAGCCTTTGGACCGCTGGATCGTTACCAGCTTTGTTTTGTCATTGATAGCCTTTGCAATGTTATCATAGTCAAAGGCGCCGTCTGGCAGCAGATCCACCTGGCGATAAGATACGCCGTACTCCTTTAAGGAGCCTGCGGAATCGCGGATACCGATGACCTCCTCTAAAGTATCGTACGGTTTTCCCGCCGGTGAAAGCAGCTCATCCCCCGGCCGAAGATTGCCGGAAAGGGCAATGTGCAGCGCATGAGTTCCGCTCATGAGCTGGGGGCGCACCAGGGCGCTTTCTGTGTGAAATACTCTGGAATATACCTCTTCCAGGGTATCGCGTCCCAGATCGTTGTAGCCGTAGCCTGTGGTTGCGGAAAAATGGACATCACTGACACGGCATTCCTGCATGGCGTGGATGACCTTCAGCTGATTGTACTCTGCCCGCTCATCGATCTCCTGAAAGCGCGGTTTTAACTGCTCTTCTATGTCGGCGGCGAAATCAAGGACCTTCTGGCTGATGCCCAGTGTTTCGTATATACCGGTTATTACATTCTGTTCCATTGATCTGACTCCATTCTTAAAAATGATCGTCCCGAATGCTTCAGGACGTACGGTTTGTCATTGTAGCACGATTCCTTCCTTCGCGCAATCCTTAAGGATCTGTTTTAACGCTGTTTCCGTGTCGTCAGGAGCACCTAAAAGACGGAGCCAGCGCACATCCCGCTCCCGTCTGAACCAGGTCAGCTGACGCTTGGCAAAGTGGCGCGTATCTCGTTTTAAAATGTAAACGGCCTCTTCCAGCGTAATGTTTCCATCCAGATAATCCAGAATTTCCTTATAGCCCAGCCCCTGCATGGAGGTCTGGCCCCGACAGCAGCCTATTTCCTTTAAATGCTTCACTTCCGTCACCAGCCCCTGTTCCATCATCTGATCCACCCGCCGGTCGATCCGTTCATAAAGACGGGTGCGGTCTGTGTCCAGGACATAATAAAGGAAGCGATAGGGAGATTCCTTTCTGTGCATGGATTCGTTATGCTGTGAGATTTTTTCTCCGGTCTGATAATAATACTCGATGGCACGGATCACACGCTTGATATTATTGGGGTGAATCTGAGTTGCTGCTTTTGGGTCTACAGCCTGAAGGCGTCTGTGCAGAAGCGCAGGAGCTTCCGGGCCAGAGCGTGCGGCCAGATCCTCTAATTCTCGTCGGATTGGATTTTTCTCACTGTCATCCCCTTCATTTTCTTTAAAATCAATATCATAGAGGAGGGCCTGGATATAAAAGCCGGTTCCTCCTGCGATGATGGGGATTTTTCCGCGTGACCAGATATCGCAGGCGGCCTGCTTGGCCAGCTTCTGGAAGGTGACTACATTAAATTCCTCGTCAGGATCTAAGATATCAATCAGATGATGAGGAATATTCTCCATCTCTTCCGACGTGATTTTGGCAGAGCCGATATCCATACAGCGGTATACCTGCATGGAATCGGCGCTGATGATTTCGCCGTTGACCGCCTTGGCCAGACGAATGGAAAGGGCGGTTTTCCCCACAGCAGTGGGGCCGGTGAGAACAATGAGAGGTTTTTTCTCAGATTCCATAATAGGTACTCTCTCCTTCCTGTTTGATCTTTTATACAATTCGTTTGAACTTCTTTTCCAGTTCATAGCGGCTCATGGAAATGATGGTAGGCCGGCCGTGAGGGCAGGCGTAGGGATTGTCCAGATCCAAAAGCTGGTCGATCAGCCGGTCTGCTTCCAGCGCGGACATGGTATGGCGGCCCTTGACGGCTGCCTTACAGGACATGGAAGCGATTTTTTCGTATATAATATCAGGATTGTGGACGCTCATATCTTCGGAAAGACCGTCGATCATCTCTAAAAGCAGTTCTTTCTTTGCGATAGAGAACAGGTTGGCAGGCACTGCACGGACTGTATACTCCCGTCCTCCAAAGGGCTCGATCTCGAATCCGATTTCTTTAAAGTATTTCATGTACTGGTCAAGAAGCAGGGCTTCTCCGGGATTCAGGGTAAGGATGATGGGAGGATTTACAAGCTGGGAGTCATACTGCCTGTCCTTCAGGGAACGGACAGTTTTCTCATAGAGCACCTTTTCATGGGCCGCGTGCTGGTCTATGATATAGAGCTGATCGTTGTATTCCACCATCCAGTAGGTATCAAAGAGCTGCCCGATGAGCCGGTGTTTTAAACGGGATCTGGGATCCAGAAGCTTTGCGTCAAAGAGATCCATCTGCCGGGGAGGTTCCGATCCGGCAGATGAGGATGGGATTACGTGAGATTTTTTCTCTGATTTGTGTGCTTCCTGATCCCAGTGAGGCACTTCCTCTCTTGCGTAAGAAAGCTGCGGCACAGGTGTATCCTGTTTCTTAGTCTTATCCGGGATTACACTGCCGGTCAGACTAAGCGTACCTGCTGTTTCTGCTGCCGCTGCTACTGGGGGATGGGCTGTCTGGCCGGGAGAACCATAAGAAGTCTCCCGCCTGCTTTCCGGTCTGCTGTTACTGTTCGCCGCCTCCAGCTGATTTCTGCGCTGTTTTTCAAAAGGCTCCGGCCGCTGGGGCGCGCGCTCTTCTCTCCGCTTTCTGGCCGCCTCCTCCCGCTTTCTCTCTGTCTCATCCAGCACTACCTCTGGAATCAGTTCCCTGTGGGCCAACGCTTCCCCTACCGCCTCCACCGTCCGCTTAAAGACGTATTCTCCATCGCTGAAACGCAGCTCCATTTTAGTAGGATGAACGTTTACATCCAGCGTCTCCGGCTCAATGGAAAAATGCAGCATAGTGAAAGGATATTTGTGCTGCATCATAAACGGCTTATAGGCCTCCTCGATGCCTTTTGAGATAAGATTGCTGCGGACATACCTGCCATTTACAAAGTAATTCTCATAATTGCGGTTGGAACGGGCGATTACGGGCTTGCCAATATAGCCGGTGATATGGATTCCCTCATATACTGCATCCACCTGAAGCAGATTAGAGGTGATTTCCCGTCCGAATACAGTATAGATCAGATCCTTCAGATTGCTGTTCCCGGAGGTATAAAGCTTATTCTGATTGTTCTGGATGAAACGGATCGAGATATCCGGGTGGGAAAGGGCGATTTTTTCTACCACGGCGGCCACATGAGTCCCCTCAGTCATGGGTGTTTTTAAAAACTTCTTTCGTACCGGGGTATTAAAGAACAGATTTCTGGCGATGATGGTGGTGCCTTCCGGAGTACCCACCTCTTCCGTCCCGCGTTCTATCCCGCCTTCGATCTGATAGCGGGTGCCGGTAAAGCTGTCCGCTGTTTTCGATATCAGCTCTACCTGTGAGACGGCGGCAATACTGGCCAGAGCCTCTCCTCGAAATCCCAGAGAAGCAACGGTGCTTAGATCATCCGCAGACCGGATCTTGCTGGTGGCATGGCGGAGAAAAGCCGTGGGAATCTGATCCCTGGGGATGCCGCAGCCGTTATCCGTAATACGGATCAGGCTGCATCCGCCGTCACGAATCTCCACAGTAACCGCCGTAGACTGGGCGTCAATGGCATTTTCCAAAAGCTCCTTTACCACAGAAGCCGGCCGCTCAATGACTTCGCCGGCTGCAATTTTATTGATAGTAGCCTGATCCAGAATAGAAATCATAGCCATGGTCAAAACCTCCCTTATAATCCCATAGGGTCTGTGATGGGAAAGCTGCCTACAGATCCATCAGGCCGTCCAGAACATGAACTTTCATGCGTCCCTGTTCCAGGTTCACTTCCAGGATGCAGTCTCCGATGGCAGGAAGGAGCAGTTCTTTCCCGTTTTTCAGTTCCACTACATAGACATCATTGGCTCCGGTTACAAGTACGTCCTTCACGGTTCCCAGTTCCAGCCCTTTATCATCTGCCACAGACAGGCCGATGAGATCAGTGATAAAATATTCATTCTCTTTCAGTTCTACAGCCTGGTCTCTGGTGATCATAAGATCCCTCTGTCTCCAGGTTTCTACATCATTGATGCTGTCGTAGCCCCTAAACTTTAAGATCACCATATTTTTAAAGAATTTCACCTGTTCGATGGAAAGCTCCAGGGGTTCCTTTCCATCCAAAATCACCTGTTTCAGATTTTTAAAACGTTTGGCGTCATCAGTGGTAGGAAATACCTTTACTTCTCCACGCACGCCGTGGGTGGAGGTGATTACGCCTACTCGCAGCATCTGTTCCATATTTTACAACTCACTTTCTGATTATTCCCATGGGCCGGCTGATCTGCTGACCCTAGTCGAGCCATGTAACGAAACAAACCGCCGGCCAAACAGCCGGCGGTCCGCCTTTACTGGATCTCAACAATTACTTTCCTGTCTTCCTTAGAGGCAGCGGCCTTGA
>OASY01001258.1_pt1 | contig 11681 bp, 11 predicted proteins | sample 1501231 | NCBI WGS metagenome assembly OASY01 (sample SAMEA2579917, study PRJEB22360) | human gut metagenome | biome: human gut; feature: human-associated habitat; material: faeces | place: Denmark | collected 2008/2010 | reverse complement strand
ATTAGCAGAGGAGCTTTATATTAGCGAAAGTACATTGGATAAGCAATTATTCAGCATCAATCAAATCATTGAACGAAGAAATCCTGAAATGCAAATCAAACGAAAAAACAATAAGCTCTATATTGATGGAGATGAAAAAACGCATCGACAGATTTATACATATCTGATGAATCATGAAATGGATCAATATAATTTTAATCTTAGTAACTACACTCTTGTGATATCAATGAACTTAAGTCCTATTTCCTTTCCTTCTGTGAACAGCATCACTTAAAGCTTCGTGACTTTGAAATTATATCCTTTATTTTACATATCGCTATCATGTTGGAACGTGTCAATAAAGGCAATGAGATTACAAGTATTGATGGCTATCGACCAAGTGAGGAAGCCGATCAACTTACACAAGATTTCTATCAAGGCCTTTCTCAACGTTTCTCTGTTACCCTATCCGATATGGAGCTTCGTTATTTATCTTGCCTGTTTTCGGGAAAGATCTCAGATATTCAGGATACCAAAGTTCAGGAGTATCGTGGGTTCATAGAAGAACTGCTTCATGATATTTATCTAACATATGATTTAGATCTTCATCAAGATCAAGAATTCCAAGAAAACTTATTAATTCACTTATTAGGTCTTGATAGTCGCATTCGCACGAAAAGCTATCTTAGTAATCCTTTGATCAAAGATATCAAACTACATTTTCCGCTGTTATATGATATCAGTGTATACATTGCTATGAAGATCCAAGAGAAAGAACAAGCAACATTGTTAGAGGATGAAATAGGTTATCTTACCTTACATCTCATGAATGCAGTGGAAAAGATTCAAAAGAATACCTATCGTAAAGTCGTAATCATTAATCCGATCAGTCAAGCTGCTGTATCTTTTCTGAAACAAAGGCTTATCAAAAGCAGTGAGTTGACCATAGAGATCAGTGCTACACTGTCTATCTTTGATATAGAAAAAATCAAGGAATACCATCCTGATATGGTCATATCCTTTCTTCCTATATCAGAAGCTATCAACATTCCACTTTATGTTTGCCATGGCTTTCCTAAAGATGAAGATATGAAACGAATCGTTCAATTATTAAAGCAACGAAAACAAGAAGTACAGATCGATATTTGTTCCTTTTTCCATGAGGAGCTATTCTTTACAAATATAGATGCCACTTCAAAAGAAGATGCCATTCATTTCCTTTGCGAAAAGCTTTTATCTCAAGGCTATTGTGATGAGCATTATGAAGAAAAAGTTCTTGCGAGAGAAAAAATAGCACCGACTGCTTATGGTAATTATTTTGCCATACCACATCCAATCGAAAAATGTGCCTTTCGCAATGCTGTGGCTATCTGTATCCTAAAACAACCTATTCATTGGAATAATCGTAAGATTCGTCTGATTTTCCTGTTTTCCTTATCAGCGGAAAAAGATACTGCTTTTGATGATCTATTCCAAATGCTTGTCAGTTTGTTAAATGACGTAGGAAGAGTAAAACAATTAGTGAAAGAAGATCATTTTCATGCCTTCCTTCAACTATTCCAATATCATGATACATTACCAAATAACGAAAAAGCTTTCTGATTATAATAACAGAAAGCTTTCTTATATATATTTAGCTATTCCCCAGGAAATAAGAGACATGATAACCATCATCCAGATAAGTAACATCAATATCCGGAAAACGTTGTGATAAATAAGGTACCATCGCCTTGATACCGGCCTTTTCACTACAAGAATGTTGTACAACGATCATGGGAATATTTTGATCAATTGCATATTGTCCGGCATCATATGTTTGCATACCATCTTCACTGACAATAACTGCATCAGGTTGATAAGGAAGCATAGCATAGATATTGGTCGCAGCTCCTGTTCCGATAGTGATACGATGAATCTTTTTATGGATATCTCCAAAAACATACACTCCCTCTTCACCATCCTGTGACAATGCATTGGCGATATGTTTTGCCAGTTGTGCAACACTCATTTCCGGTATGCTTGCGCTTTGATAATAGGAAGTGATCTTTCTTTCATCAAAGGTGAATCCTAATCGCTTTGCCCATTGATCACTCACTCCTACTTGAGGTATCAGATCCCATACATCATGACAGCGATATACGGTGATGGAATGCTCACTTAATAATCTTTTTTTCTCTTCCGCAGAGTGTATTGCCGCACTCATCATCTTTGTGGAGCATTGATAAAAGGGATTCTCATGGGTAATAATGAAAGAAATTTCTTGTTGAATCGCCTGTTTTAAAACCTGTTTTGTCATTACCCAACAAACACCGACTTTATGCAGTGCTTGTTGTTGTGCTTCAAACAAAATATGATCTCTTGTTTGGAAATCTCGATTCACCCATGTTCCTTGTGCCTGTAAAAATGCAATGATCTCTTGATAGTTCATAGATAGATTTCCTTTATTCCTCTTGGACTTCTTCTGATTCTAAAGCAATGCATTGTCGCTCATGCATTTTAAAGAACGGTAAATAGATCAAAATATCAATAACCAGAAGAACACAAACCAAGATCATTGCTCTGATATCCAGAGTAGATAAGAAGGCTCCGGGGATATTTGGCATTTGCCACGATAACATAGAGAAGGTTCTTCCAATTAAATTTGCTTTCATTAAGACAAAGGCCACGATTGCATTAAAAGTAGAAGCAAATAAGAATGGAATCAGATAGTATGGATTCAACATGACAGGAACACCGAAGATGATTGGTTCGCCGATGCCGAAGAATGCCGGAACGATACCAATACGACCAATGGTTTTTAATTGCTTAGATTTGGAACGAAACAACAGAATCGCAAGAGCTAGTAAGGATCCAGCACCACCGATTGCTACGAAATAAACCCAAAACGGTGTTGTAAATACATGTGGCAGAGCTTCTCCCGCCGCTTTTGCCGCTGCATTGATGGATAAATTTCCATCACGAATTGGTGCAAGGATACCGGATAATGCAGCATCATGAATTCCAAAGAACCAAAAGAAATGAACAAGTAATGTCATAATAACAGTAAACAACAAACTATCTGCAGCTTGGAAAGATGGAGCCATCGCAGTATAGATAAAGGCTGGGAAGGTTGTATCGAAAGCGTTGAATAATGCAAATATTGCCACATAGACCGCAATAACGATAAATCCCGGTACCAATGACGCAAAGGTTTCTGATAGAGAAGGCGGTACGCTTGGTGGCAAAGAGATCCTTCCCCAATTATGAGAACGCATAAAGTTATAAGCTTCTACTGTCAGAATGGAAATCAGAATTGCAGGTAAAATACCCCTACCATCCATATAGGATATTTCAACGACCTTACCATCCCAACCAAGTTGTTGAGGTGTCATAACCAACATTAAGAAACCACAAACGCTTAACATCATAGGTGTCAATAAGCTTAGTTTAAAATGTCTTGCTAAATAATACGTAATTGCCATACATACATAGACAGACATACCACCGAGGGTCAAAGCACTGATCCAATTCAATAACAAGCTATTTTGTTCAGCAAAGGATGCCCATGCCAATAAAAATCCATTGGTCGTTGTTTCTGTCACAGGCGCAGCACCGATGACTGCGGTCACACCACCCATTAACGTAATAGGCAATAAAGAGATGAAAGCATCACGAATCGCTCTAAGATGACGTTGGGAGCTTAGTTTATTTGCTAACGGAAGAATGTGTTTCTCAATTCTTTCATTTAATGATTGAAATGTCATAATTTTCTCCTTCTTTCTTTTATGATTTATTTTTCCCCTACTATCTTTTGTATTTCTTTCAATACACCTTTACCATCCATCATACCATAATGCTGAGGTGCAATTCCTTTTACCGGAATGCTGACTTGAGAACTAATGGTAGGAATCTGATGACGAATTTGCGGTCCGACCAATATCAGATCTACACCTTCTACATGTTGCATAAATTCTGCTTCACCATAAGCTTTTACTTCCATGGTACCATTGCTTGCTTCTTCGATCCTTTTTGCTAATATTCCCGTAGACATTCCTGCGTTACATACCAACATAATTCTTTTCATCTTTATTACCTCCTATAGATCCTTTCTTTGGATTTTAATGTTTCCTGTGATCATGTCTTTATACCATCCATAACTCTTTTTTGGTTTTCGTATCAAATCATGTTCAAAATCAATAGCTACCAACCCATATCGTTTTTCACATCCGTTTTTCCATGAGTATAAATCAAAAGCACTCCATGCAAAATAACCCATCATCTTTACACCGGCATCAGCAGCGTTCATCATGGCATTGATGTGATCTTCCATAAAAGAAATACGATAATCATCTTGTACTTGTTCAACCGTTACATCCTCATACATACCAATGCCGTTTTCTGTAATATAAATCGGTAATCCATATTTTTCATGTACTTCTTTTAGACCTTCTTGTAATCCTTTAGGATAAATTTCCGTATCCCATTCTGTATAGGTACTATTAGGATCATGCATTACCTGTTCAAACCAATGTTTTACAATGACCTTACTAGAGCCTTTTCCCTCTTTTCCACTATTGTTCACAACAAAGGTCGTTTCTCCTTCTGTATAAGGCTTTACCAAAGTTCTGGAATAATAATTCAAGCCTAAAAAATCCACTGTATTCTCTCGTATGATTGCCAACTGTTCTGGTTTCATGAAAGAAATATCATAGTTTTTCGATAATTCGCTCAATAGATCGATCGGTATTTCACCTTTTGCGGCGGTATCTAAAATCCAGTTATTACAATAGTTATCTGCATAACGCATTGCAATTCTTGTTTCTATGGTATCATCTACACCATTTACCGGGGTAAAGCTATGTACGATCCCTACCGTACCGGGATAACCACTTTCTTTAAATGCTCTTACTCCCAATGCACTTGCATACATCACATGATAAGCAGCAATGATCGTTTTTTGTGTATCTCTGAAACATGGGGGATAATTACCTATCAAATAACCACTACATACAAACCATTTTGGTTCATTGAACGTTACCCAATGTGTAATTTTTTCATGGAAATGATCGTAACAAACCTTAGCATAATGCTCAAATGCATCACAAACTTCTTGATTTAACCATCCTCCTGTTTCCTCCCAATATTGCGGTAAGTCCCAGTGATACAAAGTCACAAATGGCTCTATTCCATACTTATGACAACAATCTAATACTTTGTGATAAAATGCAATCCCCTTTTCATTGATTTCTCCTGCTTTATTTTTTATGATACGAGGCCATGCCAGCGAAAAGCGGTATGCATTCTGTCCACCCTCTTTCATCATTTTGATATCTTCTTCAAAATGATGATAGTGATCACTTGCCACATCTCCATTTTCTAATTGCTCTTCATGTAAGTAATGATCCCACATTGACTCTACACGATCGTCTAGATCCCAAGCTCCCTCGCATTGATAAGATGCTGAAGCACCACCCCATAGAAACTTTTCCGTTAACATTGCTTTATTTCCTCCAATTTCTGATATAGCTCAATCATTTCAGATGTCATTTCCACCGCAACTGCAGATGATGAAATGTGATCCTCTGCATGAATCAATAACAAATCAAGATCAAGCTCTTCTTCATTTGCCATCTTTCTTAACAATTCCGCATGAAGCTTTTGTGCTTCTATCAATTCTTTTTTTGCTTCTTCCAGTTTGAGTGCCCCATTTACTTTATCTTGGGCTTTATAACTTGCCAAAGCTTCATATGCAGTGCTTCTCGCATTCCCGCTATGTAAGATAAGCTGGAAGGAAAATTGTTGTGTTTCAACCATTTTGATCATCCTTTCTTTTGACACCTATATCATAAACAAAAGTGATAACATTTTAAAATTTCGTTTTGCCGTTAGGTAACGGCAACTTAAAAAACGAAAATCTCCAAAAAAAATACACTGTCAGAAGGAATCCTTCTAACAGTGTCGTTTTTATCTTTGATCATAAAGCATCATAGGTAACCAACGTTACATCTTCTTGTTTTAACCATTCTTGGATATTTGGATCACATGCCATCTCTACCTCTAACGCTCTGGGTATCGTTAATGAGGACTTTTTTAAGATGTAAGCATCTAAATAACCGGGATGACAAACAAGTACCTCACATGCATCTTCATGTGCCTGTTCTACCATACGTTTTAATGTCTTTTCAGGATCATAATCCGGTCTTTGACTTTCCAACCACATATAAACCTTAGTATCACCGACTATCATAGCTTCTCCTTCTGCAGGCATACCTGAATATTTTAAGCCATGTCTTTTCGCTACGATTTCCAGTCCTTTAAAGAAATTTACGCTAGATACAGCATGTCCTTCAAAATATTGCGGTTTTCTCCCAATCAATTCCACAAACCGTTGATATTGTGCCTCTATTTCAAGAATAACCTCATCTAACACCACAAAATCCTCTTTCGCTTGACGATATTCTTTTGAAGATTTAAATTCACCGAATTCATTCGTGATGCTTGGAATTAATTTTGGATCTGTTAAAGGTTTCCCTACACATATATTGGTATGTTGCCCATAACAAACTGGTACATCTTTCAATAAATCCAATCCATGCATAACAGATGGCATATTTGTCATAACACCAACGGAACCAATGATACCGTCCTTTACGCTTTTTGCTATACCATAGTTGACACCTTCACTATAGCCCAAATCATCTGCTCGAATCAAAATTTTTTTCATTTCATCATCCTCTTTCCTATTTTTTTACTACGGGATCGTTCGCATCATAACCAAAGAAATAAGTTACCATTGCGGCTACCACAAAGCCGATCGCACAGCTCATCATTCCATGTACCATATTCATAGAAGGTCCACCAGCAAATGCCGTTAAGCCAATAAAACTTGCTACCGGAACCATGGCATAACAGGTAACATGCATAATACCAGCATACAATCCACCTGCAAAGCCACCTGCAATCAACCCAATAAATGGTCGCTTAAATTTCATACCATTTCCATATAAGCCCGGTTCTGTTACACCACCTATGATAGAGGCAATAAAATAACCAAGGGTCAATGATTTTTCTTCCTTATCTTTGATTCGTAAGAAAGAACCGATCAGCATTCCGGCAACCGATATAGAAGCAATACATCCTCCCACAGATACAAGGTTTTCCTGTCCTGCCTGTGCAAATACGATGACCAAGGAAGTAATGAATACAACATGCATACCACTCATGACCAAGAACTCCCATAAAGCCGCAATCAACGCTACCGCAATAAATCCAATATATGGTATCTTATCTAATCCTAACAAAAAATCACAAATATAGTTACCTATAAATGAGCCAACCGGTCCCAATGCACATAGACAAATCGGTAACATAATTACGATGCTCAAGAATGGTACAAAAATTGTTTTTAAAGATTGTGGAAGTATTTTCTTGAAGAAAGACTCTATATAACTCATGACCCAAACAGACAATATGATGGGTAATAGTGTTGAAGAATAATTTTGTACTGCACATGGAATACCAAATACACTAAAAGTGGTTCCTTCCACTGCCATAGCGGTAAATGTCGGATGCATCATGATACAGCCAAGAAACATACCAATTACCGGTGTCACATTGAATTTCTTTGCGGAAGTATAGCCCAATACTATAGGAAAGAAATAAAAACCTGCATCCCCTACGAAAGTAAACAAGGTATATAAGTCATCACTTTCGCTTAAGACATTCAACATGCTTGGCCCTAATACCGCCACTAGCATCTTAAACATAGATGCTGCCATCATCAATGGTATCAAAGGTACAACACACCCTGCCAATGCTTCTAAAATTTGACTGCCGATAACCTTAGGTGTTAATTTCTTTTTCTCCTTAACAACATCGTCATCTATTGCACTGGTCACCTCAAAATCCCCCAGAACACACACAGCCTTATATACATGTTCCACTGTCTGCCCTATGATGATCTGAAACTGTCCACTGGAAAATTGACATCCCAATACTCCTTTCATTTTCTTGATATTCTCTACATTAACTTTACTTTGATCCTTTAAATTAAAACGTAATCTTGTCATACAATGTGCCACAAAGGTCACATTCTGTTTACCGCCAATTTCAACAAGTATTTCACTTGCCATCTGTTCATATTTTGTCATATTTTTCTCCTTTTCATTAAAAACACCCTCAACTCAAAAACCACATGATCATCATGTAATCCTTGCGCTGAGGGTGATGCTCTATCGGTGACAATCCTCTCTTGCACATAATCGATTGATATGTAACATTAAATATAATAATTCTTCATCATGAAGTTCCCAATCCATTTCTGATGTTAAATACTCTTTGATATGTAATGCACAATCATACGTTTTCGGATATTGTGTCCTTACATAATCAAACATCGTTTTATTTTCACTGGATATGCTGTCATCTTTTTCTTGTCGTTTTAATAAATACAACACATGAGATACAAATCTAGAATAATTAAAGCTATTTTTATCGATGTGAATCTGAAAATCAGCCCCTATCAAATCAGTGATTTCATGAATTACTTCATCATTGTTTGGCATCTGTGACGATATGGATGTCACAGTTTCAGCGTTTACAAAATGCATAGCGATATTACATGCTTCCCCTTTAGGCAGTTTGACCTTTAAGGTTTGTTGGATCATTTTCACTGCACTTTCACCTAATGCAAATTCAGTTTCATATAGATGCTGAATATCATTATATAAAGGTGTCTGAATATGGATGTTTTTCCTAACTCGTTCTATCGCAAAATTGATGTGATCAGCTAGTGTAAACACAACGTTTGGACTTAGTTCACTGTCAATTTTCATTCTTGCGATATCAACAATTTTGGCCGCAACTTCAAGCACTTCGATTGATAACTCATTCAATAGATTGTAATACATGGTATCCACATCATAAAAGGTACGTTGTATCACATTTAGATCTTCAATCTCATAAGGACAGGCGTGAAATCCAATACCGGTTCCCACAGCTATCAACTCTCGATGATGATCATCCATACATAACGCAATATTGTTGTTTATTTTTTTTATCACCTTCATCGATTCACACGCTCCTTTTTATGATGCTCAACTTTATGTTTTGCTCAATTATGTTTATCCCTTCTTTCTTCTATTTTAACACATTTCCCTTTGCTAGAAACAAATAAAAACTCTTCAAGATGAACTTCACCCAAGATACATATTACCTGTTTCTTGAAGGTGATGCCTCCCGAAGAGTGACAATCCCTGTTGTGTTTACATTTTAGCAAGCGTTTTCATAATTGTCAATAGAAAAAAATAAAATCTATAGATCAGATCATAGAAGAAACAGAACAAGAGGATCAAAGAGGATGAGATGATATTGCGAAAGGGGTTATGATTCTTCGCAAAGTAAGAAATAGGTCAAGAAAATAATAGAAGATCATTTTAAAGAAAAAAAATCAGTAATCCGAAAATTACTGATGAAGATAACGATAGAAATAAGGTTTTATTCTTCCGATTCTTCCTCATAAGGAAACAACTCTGCGATATATTGTTTTTTTCTTAGACTTTCTTCTATCTCATCCAATATTTCTTTTGACTCTGCAGATACATGATGAAAATGATAGCCTGAAGTCACAGACATCAAAGGAGTAGATTTCCCTGTAGCTAAATCATGAAGCAATAATTGAATATCACGACGATTCTTAATATTTAAGGGTGCGGACATTTTTCCATATACACGATGATTGACCATCACATCTAACACGCTACCACCTAAATCAATGATTGTTTCTAACTCATCCCCAAGTTGTTCATTGGTATGATGAACTTTAAATAAACGCACCATCTGTTTTGCATCATTCAATAAATATCCACGTGCTGTTGCCATAATCGGATAACCCTGTGTTCGAAGGAGTGCAATATCCTGTACAACTACTTGTCGACTGACACCTGTTTCTTTACCAAGTGCACCTCCGGATAAAGGCGTTGATGATTCTCGCATTAATTGAATGATTTTTTTTCGTCTTTGTGTACCACTTAAAACCTGTGCCATGTAACTATCAACCTCCCTTCGAATCACATTAATACTATTCGACAACCTTTAAATGTTTCAGACTGATATCTAAAATCGGTGAAGAATGTGTCAAAGCTCCACTTGATACATAATCTACACCTAGATCAATGATCCACTTAATATTTTCTTTTGTAATGTTCCCTGAACATTCTGTTTCTGCACGACCATCGATCCAAGTAATGGCTTCCTTCATCTGTGCAGGTGTCATATTATCAAGCATAATGATATCAGCACCGGCCTTTACTGCTTCTTTTACCATCTCTAAATTTTCTGTTTCTACTTCAATTTTACGAACAAAAGGTGCATGCTTTCTTGCGGCATCGATAGCTTCTTTGATACCACCTGCAGCATCGATATGATTATCCTTTAACAATACGCCATCAGATAAATTGTAACGATGGTTATAACCACCACCTACTAGTACTGCATATTTTTCAAATACTCTCATACATGGCGTTGTTTTTCTAGTATCTACCAAATGTGTTTTTGAACCTTTTAACATATCAGCTACTTCTCTGGTATATGTTGCGATTCCACTCATTCTTTGTAAATAATTAAGTGCGGTTCTTTCACCGGAAAGAAGCACTCTAATATCTCCGGTAACGGTAGCCATCAATTGCCCATTGGTAACTGAATCGCCATCCTTTACTTCAAATTTAACACAAGTATTCGGATCAAGCATTGTAAAAACTCGTTCAAATATTTGTAAACCGGCAATGACACCATCCTCTTTACAAATCAGCTGTACCTCACCTTTTTTATAATCCGGCATTATGGAAACGGTAGATACATCCTCTCCATTAATGTCTTCTTCTAAAGCCATTCTGATAAATTTATCAGCAACCAACTGCATCGTAATCGGATTCATTTTCTCTTCTTCCTTTCCGGCAAGCTGTCATAGATACAGCTGCTCTTTTCGCAAAAACTAGACTTTCCAACAAACTATTGCTAGCAAGACGATTCTTCCCATGGACTCCATTACAGCTTGTTTCACCTACTGCATATAAATGTTTCATAGTAGTTTCGGAATTGCTATCTACATGGATACCTCCCATAAAATAATGTTGAGCAGGTACTACAGGAATCGCCTGTTTGGTAATATCATAGCCTTCTCTCATACATTCTTCATATATATTAGGGAAATGACTCTCTATCGTTTCTAAAGGCACATTCGCAAAAGAAAGCCAAACATGATCTTTCCCATCCTTTTCCATTTCTTCAAAGATTGCTTTCGATACGATATCTCTAGGTAGTAATTCATTAACGAAACGTTCACCTTTATCATTTAATAAAATAGCACCATCTCCTCGACAAGATTCTGATATCAAAAAGCTTCTTCCTTCTCTTTTTGAAAACAAGCTTGTAGGATGAATCTGTACATAATCTAAATGATCTAGTTGAATTTCATGTTGTTTACAAATGTTTAAAGCATCCCCTGTTAAACAAGGATAATTGGTAGAATGAGCATATAATCCACCGATTCCTCCAGTAGCCATTACACTGAATTTACTGTGTAAGTACAACGTATCCTGATGTTGATCAACAGCGATCATTCCTTTACAAACACCATCTTCCACAAGGATATCTGTCATTTTTGTATATTCCATCAAGGTAACATTAGCAAGTTTCTGTACTTGTTCAAGTAGTGTCGTGGTGAT